>Ga0233430_1006099_pt1 | contig 10063 bp, 11 predicted proteins | sample SI_118_April2016_2_FD_179883 | JGI IMG/M metagenome (GOLD analysis project Ga0233430, IMG submission 179883) | Seawater microbial communities from Saanich Inlet, British Columbia, Canada - SI_118_April2016_150_MG | ecosystem: Environmental > Aquatic > Marine > Inlet | place: Canada: British... | reverse complement strand
TTTTGGTCCAGTTTTCGTAATTTTGATTATCTATAGAAGCTTCTATATCAAGATTGACGAGATCTTCTTTTTGACTTGGTCTGGTTTCTGTCAAATATTCTGTACGGCTTTTTTGAAGATTTTCTATTTCTTGGCTAACTTGTTCTTCGGAGATGTCTGTAGATTCTTTTTTGACTTTAAGACCTTTATATTTACCTAGTTTTACAATAGGTTTAACTTCAACATCGCAAGAAAATTTAAAGTTTTTACCCTCTTCATATTTTCCTAATGTGAAATTTTGTGGCATATCAACTACTTCTAGTTTTAGTTCATTTAAAGCTTGCCAATAAGCTTCATTGACGACAATCATAATAGCTTCTTGTTCGATTATTTCTTTACCATACTGTTTTTCAAAAATGTCTCTAGGTACTTTTCCTTTTCTAAATCCTGGTGCCTTGGCATCTTTAACTACTTTATGAAAAGCTTTAGATAAGGCCTTAGTGATTACTTCTGGCGATTCTTCTATTTCCAAGAAGAATTTATTTTTTTCTCGTTTAGATTTCAATATTTTCATTGTTTTTTTTCCTTTATATCCTTCTTTTCTTAGGGAAGGGGGGTATAGTTAGTAGTTTTAGAAAGTATATTATATTTTATGGTAATAGGTTTGTCTACTTGAACTCTCTTTAGACTTATTTTGTATTGGAAGAGTTTGCGCGGGAGGAAGTGGATGCGAGCGTCTAGAATTTTAGAATGGTAAGTCCTAATTCATCTTGAATTTGTTGGATAGTACTGACCATAGATTGATCAATAGGAATACCATTTTTTAGACTATCTTGTTCAGCTAGATATTCTTTTTGACCTGGATAATATACTCGATCGGTACCTGGGAGTTTGGGACTGTTTTGGATTTGGGTTAATAATTCATTTAAATTTTTTAGATAATCAGCGGCAGAACGAAAGGTGGTTTCAAGCTTGGTGCAGCGGAAGTAATGTGATAATTCGTGAGGGATAGGCTGGTTGTTTTGGTCACGGCCGGAAGTACCAAGTGAGGAAGGGCCGGTGCTGAGCAGAGATTTTGTTTCTTCATTGAGGGCAAAGCAAGTGCCTTTGTGTCCATGTCCACCTTTGGATTCGTTAAGGCCGCCAACTGGCGTATTAAACGCAGTTTTTTCTCGGACTTGTTTGAGTGCTTGGACTGCATTTAGGATGGGCTGGCCTTGCATATCATAGACATAACCTTCTGGAAGTGGGATGCCCATTTTGACATATTTTTCAGTATTTCCATTATGCTTTGACGCTGTGGCGCAATCCGGGCAAAAGAAAATACCAGGAGATAGCTCAACAGCGGCAGCAATTGGATTGGTCCCGATCATAGGCAAAGCGGAATTAACCATAGCCACGGACGGGCGGGCGTTAGTGCCGCATTCGGCATAGTATTTACCACCGGAGGCCATCAAGGTAACCCAGTTGCGACCGGTGCCAAAGTGGTTGGAGTTTTTGACAGAAACAAAACTGGAACCATAGGTTTCGGCTAGAGTCATGGCTAAAGAAGAAGCGTAGTGGGACGCCACAAAGCCTAAGCCATGATGAGCATCAACTAAAGCTTGAGAATGATCTATTTTAACAGTGGGAAGAGCGTTGGGATTAATGATGCCTTGTTGAATTTTTTTAAGGTATATTTCGTATAGGCGGTTGATACCGTGGGTGGAAATCCCCCATTTGTCATTGTCGGCAAGTTTTTCTGCGGCTAGGGCGGCAAATCCGGGTCTGACATCTACAGCTAAAAGAGTTTTATAGACGAAGTATTTGTGGATGGCCTGGGGGATGCGGAAATTGTTTTGGCCTTTTGGTATAGTTATTTTGTATGGGGTTGATATTTCTGCAGGAATTTTTTTGGCTATGTCGGCAGGTGACCAGGTAAAGGATGTTTTAGGCATTTTTTGCTCCGTTTATAAAGAATGATTTTATCTTAACATAATATAATTATACTCGAACCGAAATAAAAATTGGAAATTCAAATTTTTTTTCCTTTCGGTTGATGTATAGAATTTGGAGGTAGGTGCGTTTTTTAGTGATTTTAAGGTTAGGGTTAAGGTTAAGGTTAAGGAAATAAAAAATGGGGATTTTTTATTTGGAGCGGGATACCAGATTCGAACTGGCGACCTTCTGCTTGGCAAGCAGACGCTCTACCAACTGAGCTAATCCCGCTTTATCTTTCGTCAAATATAGCATTTTATACTAAATTTGTCGCGGGAATATATTAGCATATTTTTAATTTTGACGGCAAGGATACGGTTCGGTATCTGAATAATTAGCGGTTACTCTTTTGGTTTTTTTTCATTTCGGTTGATGTATATATATTTAGAAAATTTGAATTATTTAGATGTAAGAATTAAACTAGGTGTATCATTTATTTTGATTGTCGGAAAAAAAAGGAATGTTATTAGTAATAGTATGAATAAAAAAAGTATTTTATTGTTTTTGAAGATAATTATTTTGGTGTTTGTGAGCTCTGCAATTTTGGCGGATGAGCCAAAGATAATAAAGAACAATCAATTAATTATAAAAATTGAGAAAGGCAAGCATTGGACGCATCGGCTTAAGCTGATTCCCTTTGTTTTAGAGCTGGATACGCCACCGCAAATTGTAGTATGGATTGAGGATGTGGATGGAAAATATGTTGATACTCTTTTTGTAACAAAATTAATAACGGTGTGGGGTACGCAGAAAAAAAGAAGAAAAGAAGCCTTGCCATATTGGGCGCATAAGAGAGGATTGATTGGAAAAAAAGGACTATATCTTTCGGAAAAGGAAAGACTGATTATTGACGCGGTGACTTCAGCTACACCTAGAGATAGTTTTGAATTTGCTTCTTCTATAGTGGATAATTTAACTAAATTTGTGGTTCTGGCAGAATTAAATGTTTCTTTGGATTATAATGCGGATTTTCCCAATAAAGCAAAAATTGGCGATAAGAATTATACAGGTACTAGCGGACAACCAGCTGTAATATATAAAACAATGGTTGATTTAAACGCAGCAAAGGACGTGTATACTATGGAACTTGTGGGGCACAGTAGTCTTGATGGAGAAGATCATGGGTTATATAGTGATTTAGCTAAATTAACAACAGGACAAGAGATCGTAGAAAAAATAAGTATAGAAGTTAAAAAAGATTAAGCGAAATGATAAATATGAACAATAAAATAAAAAAAATTAGCATTATAGGTATATTTTTAATAATCAATTTATTAGTTATAAATTCAGGTATATATGCGGTTTATGATCAGTTGATTGATCCTGATTTTGCGCATAACGAGACCATAGAATATGATTTTTTTGGTAAGGATAAAAATGAAGAGTTTAAAGGAAGTTACAAGATTAATTATCAGGTTAAGGATAATAAGTATCTGGTAAAAACAGATTTGAGATATGAGGGATCTAAATCGGTTAATAAAAGTGAAGCATTGCTTGATAAATTAGACCTGAAACCGCTGGAATCAAGTTTTATTTGGCAAGGTACAGGAGCTAGTTATGAAAGCTATGCTAAATGGAATTATGGAAAAAATAAGATAGAGAGAAAAATAATACATAAAGAAAAAGAGAAAGAGAAAATTAAAGAATATGAATTGGATATGTATGATTTGTATGTTACGGATGCCATGATTTTACCGGTAATTCCTTTTTATCCATTTGAATCAGAAAAGAAAATGTCTATTTCTATGCCTTGGGTAAGAGTGGATATAGAAGTGGATGAAGAAGAAAAGTTGAAAATTAAGGATAAGGAAATAGATTGTTATAAAGTGCAAGCGCAACCTTATTTTACGTTTTTCTTTTTTTCTTGGGCGATAGGGGATAGGAAAAGTACTTTTTGGGTTTCAAAAGGGGATAAGCCCAGGATTATGAAAGTAGAAACTTCTTTTTATGGACCACAGATGAGTTTTGTGATTAAGGATTAGGTTTTTTTTTAACCCGACTAGATTTAAAACAGTGGCGAGATGACGGTGATCAGATGCTAGATGTGAAACTGGCGGCAAGATATAGGTATGAATGCCCATTTTGCTGGCGGCGCCGTCTGCATTATGATTGTCCCCAACCATGAGCATTTCGGAGGTTGGAAGGTGAGGGTAGGATTGGGCCGCGATTTTAAAAATTTTTTGATGCGGTTTTTCGTAACCTAGTTCATAGGACAAAAAATATTTATCAATATATTTATCTAAATCAGCGGTGATAAAAGCGGGGCGAATGTCCCAGGCAATGTTGCTGATGATGGCTATTTTGAGCCTTTGTTGATGTAAGGTTTGGAGAATGGTTTTGGTATCGCTAAACGGTTGCCAGTTGCGATTATCGCTAAAGCAAGTATAGAAACAATCGGCAAAATCCGGGTTGACGCCAGGTACGCTGAGCGCTACTTGTTGCCAGGCTTGATAATGGTTTTGGGCAGAAATGTCGCTGTTTTTGCGGATTTGACGGCCTTGTTCGGTGTCGGCAGCATGGTTTATTTTTTTGATAAATGTTTGAGCGGTTTGAAGGTCAAGATTTTGGCCTTTTTGCTGTAGTAATTGTACTAATTGTGATGGTTTTATGGCTGAGCGACTATCAAAGAGAGTGTCTGCATAATCAAAAAAAATTATTTTGAAGTGTGATGTTTGGTTCATAACAGTTAAATAGTAGCATAATCAAAAAATAAGTTGGATGAATTTTAAAAAAAATAATATTATCTATATATGGATAAATTACAATATCTTTTAAAGCAAAATAAAGAATGGGCGGTAAAGGTTCGAAAACTGAACCCTGGTTTTTTTAAGCGACTGGCAGAAAAAAATCAAACTCCCAAATATTTATGGATTGGGTGTGCGGACAGTCGCGTACCTGCAAACCAGATTGTAAATCTTCTTCCCGGAGATATGTTTGTACATAGAAATATAGCTAATTTGGTGATACATACGGATTTTAATTGTTTGTCAGTAATTCAATATGCGGTAGAAATATTGAAAATCAAGCATATTATTATTTGTGGTCATTATGGGTGTGGGGGGATTAAGACTACGCTGGAAAATAAAGGGCATGGGTTGATAGATAATTGGTTGCGACATGTAAAAGATGTGTATTTATATCACAAAGAAAAGTTTCAAGATATGACAAATGAAAAGCAAAAAATGGATTTGTTATGTGAACTTAATGTTATAGAGCAGGTTGCGAATGTGTGTCATACTACAACGGCGAAAAATGCGTGGAATAAAAAACAGGAATTAATGGTACATGGTTGGATTTATAGTATAGAAGATGGTCTTATAAAAGATTTAGAAGTTACTGTTTCTGGACATGGTCAAATAGCTGAAAACAATCGATTTAAGTGATTTTAAGTTTTGTCTTTAATTAAATATTTCATGGACAGATTTTTATAATGAATTTCCAAGGTTTAATAATAAAGAACAGGGGTAGCTAATATTTATGAAACAAAAAATAATCGTGATTGGAGCGGGCGCTGCCGGATTGATGGCGGCGGGACAGGCGGCTGCTAGAGGAGCGGACGTTGTTTTGCTGGAAAAGATGTCGCAGTGTGCTTTGAAGCTGGCGATTACAGGTAAAGGTCGTTGTAATATTACAAATGCGGTTTTGATTAGAGAGTTTGAGGAATATGTACGGACAAATTTTAGGTTCCTAAAACATGCTTTATATAGTTTTGATAATCAAGAGACAGTTAAGTTTTTTGAGGATTTGGGCGTAAAAACCGTGGTGGAACGAGGAAATAGGGTGTTTCCGGTTACCAATCGCGCAACGGATGTGTGTGAAGCTTTGATTAAATGGAATAGGGATAATGGGGTAAGAATTTTTACCAATTCCGCAGTAGCTAAATTGATAGTTAAAGATCATAAAGTAGTGGCTGTGAAAACCAGGCAAATAAATAATATTCCGGCGCGGATTTATGAGGCAGATAAGGTGATTGTGGCGACTGGAGGGGCGTCTTATCCTAGAACAGGTTCTAATGGAGAGGGGTATAGGTTGGCTGAAAGTATAGGTCATACGCTTGTGCCGATTAAGGCTGCTTTGGTGCCTTTGGAAACCGTGGGAAATATGGCGCAAAAAATGCAAGGGGTAAGTTTAAAGAATGTTCGCGCTAGTGTTTGGGTTGAAGGTAAAAAGGTGGCGGAAGAGTTTGGGGAAATGCTATTTACGCATTTTGGGTTGTCAGGTCCAATTATTATTTCTTTGAGTAAGTATGCGGTAAACAAAAGTAAGGTGCGGGTAAAGGTTGATTTGAAACCAGCTTTGGATGATAAGAAGTTGGATGCGCGCCTTTTACGTGATTTTGCTGATAAATCCAAACAACAAATGCGGACGGTTTTAAGAGGTTTGTTACCGGCGAAGATGATACAGGTATGTTTGGAACAGACCAAAATTGATGCGTATAAGCAAGCGCAACAAGTTGTGGCAGAGGAACGAAAACGGTTACGATTGTTTTTGAAAAATTTAGAATTTGAGATTAAAGGTGCTCGGCCTATTGCGGAAGCGATCGTGACAGCAGGCGGGGTAAATATTAAAGAAATAAACAGTAAAACTATGGCGTCCAGAATTGTGGAAAATGTTTATTTTGCAGGTGAAATTTTGGATGTGGATGCTGAAACTGGCGGTTATAATTTGCAAATTGCGTTTTCTACGGGTTGGTTAGCGGGGCAAGATTAACATCTAAATTTTTTATGACGGCCATTTTTTCTAAATTATCTATAGAAAAACCTTTGCTAAATTGCAAGACTTACAGAGATCGGATTTTTCCGCACCTTATATGGCGATTACGTTCGGGGGGAATTTTTGAAATATGCTAAGATTTAGGTATGAAATTTTTGAGATGTCCGGTTTGTCAGGCGGTTTTAGAAAAAAATCAGCAAACATATATTTGTGAAAACAGGCATACCTTTGATATTTCCAGCAAAGGATATGTTAATTTGTTGCTGGCGAATAAAAAAAAATCAAAGTTTCCTGGTGATGAAAAAGGGATGGTCGAGGCCAGGCACCGGTTTTTAGGAAAAGGGTTTTATGATCCTTTAGTTCAGGCTCTTGATGAAATGATGGCGAAATACGTGGACAGGCAGCCGATGTCAATTTTAGATGCTGGCTGTGGAGAAGGGTATTATTTGGCTAATTTAAAACAGTTTTTTAAAAAAACAAAATTCCAAATTAATTATAGCGGACTGGATATTGCTAAATATGCCATTCAAATGGCTGCTGCCAGAGATAAAGAAATTGATTGGTGTGTTGGCAATGTTTTTGATTTACCTATTTTAGATCGTAGTCAAGATATAGTTTTAAATATTTTCTCACCATATGATTTAGCTGAATTTAAACGTGTTTTAAGAGCCCGGGGTTTAATGGTTTTTGTGACGCCTGGCGATAAGCATTTATGGGAATTAAAAAAGATAATTTATGGTGACAATTTGTGTGAAAAAGAAAATACGAGTTTTTTGCATAAAATACAACAAGATAAGGGGATATTATTAGAAAGTAAAGAAATTATTTTTAAACTTAATTTAGAGGATCGGCAGGATATTTTGGATTTATTAAGGATGACACCATATTATTGGAATATAGGTTTGGAAACTAAAAGCAAAATCGAAAATTTGAACCATTTAATTACGCAAATTCAGATGTTTATTTATATTTTTAAATTTGGCATATAATGAAGATATGTTTGAATAGAGAGACTAAGTTTTTTTTAAGGAGAAAAAAAATGAAATTGTGGAATATAGGGTTAGTTACTTTGATGTTTTGTGGTTATATTAATACGCAAGAACAATTAAAATTTAATCCAGCATTTTAACCGCGAGCATGAGGGCGATGCCCAGGATAAAGACACCAAAAGAAAGAATGGATTTTTTTAAGGAAGTTTCTTTGTGGAGTTCTGGGATAAGGTCAGAAGCGGCAATATAAATGAAGCCGCCTGCTGCAAAGGGTAGTAAAAAGACATCCAAATTGGCGACAAAATTTTCGATAAAAAAGACCAAGATAACTCCTAAAATTGCGGTGAGGGAAATTAAAAGATTATAAAAGAGCGCTTTGGCGCGTGAATAACCGCCATGAATAAGTACGCCAAAATCACCCATTTCCTGAGGGATTTCATGGAGAATAACTGCGGTAGTGGTGACAAGCCCGATTTCAAGGCTGACCGCAAAGCTGGAGCCAATGATCATCCCATCAATAAAATTGTGGATAGCGTCGCCAATCAGGTTCATGTAACGGAAAGTGTGGTGCGCTTCGCATTCACCGGGGTTCATATGACAATGGTGCCATTTGAGGAATCTTTCAATAAGATAGAACAAGGAAAAACCAACTAGGACATAAATAAAGACAGAGAGGCCTTCTGCTTTTTCTGCGGCTTCAGGGATTAAATGCAAAAAAGCACCGCCAATCAAAGCACCAGCAGAGAGAGCCACTAAAGCAAAGATGATTTTGCTTAAAATATTTTTGTTTAGAAATAAGCTGAAAATGCCGACTAAAGAAATGAAACCAACAAGGATCGCGGCCATAAGAGCGTATAGTAAATTAGGCATTTTAATAAAATTGATAAACTAGCACTACACCAAGGATTATCCATAGAATGGCGCCAAAGCGGGCGAGGTTGAAGGTTTTTTCATTAACAAGGCTTTGAAATTTTTGGCCTATTTGTGGGTATAAAAGTGAAACAGCACCCTTGATGGCGACAAACCAACCATAGATGGTGATAACTACGGGCCAGTCCCAAACCCAAATGTTATGAAGCAGCACGATGGTTAGGCCAAAGAGAAGAATGAATAAATAAGTGAATTGATGTTTATAGGGATTTTCCAGCACGTATTCAGTATATTTGCGCCACATTTGAGGTTGGAGGAAAAAAGAAAGACCCATAATTAAGATTACAATAGAACATAATTTGGCGATTATTAGTGCAGACATGCGTGACCTCCTATTTAATGATTAATCTATTAATAATAATAAGGTAAAATGAGTGCAGAAGGCAAATGTGAATTTAATATAGGCGGATAGGTAAGGATAGTATATGTACATAAGGCGCTACTTAGAAAGAGACGCTAAAGAAATTGCCGAGCTTTTTTACAACACGATTCATCAGATAAATAGCAAGGATTATACGGGGGAACAGATAAAGGTCTGGGCACCGGACCTAAGATATGAATTTTGGATAAAACGCGTAAAAGAGAAAAATCCGTTTGTGGCGGTGGAAAATGGTCAGGTGGTGGGGTTTGCGGAATTAGACCCGGATGGGCATGTTGATTGCGCGTATGTGCATCATCAATGGCAAGGTAAAGGGGTGGCCTCAAAGTTATTGGCGGAAATAGAAAAAGAAGCGCAATCATTAGGTGTGAAAAGGGTGTATACGGAAGCGAGTATTACGGCAAAACCGTTTTTTGAAAAACGCGGGTTTAAGGTGATTAAAGAGCAGCAAGTGGAAAAAAGGGGTGTGAAACTGACGAATTTTCAGATGGAAAAGATATTTTCGTGGTAGTGTCATTTTTGCTATTTTTTTAGCGATTAGTTAAAATTGAATTATCTAATTAATTAAGGAGGAATTTATATGAAAATATTAAAAATAATCGGGCTTGTTTTGGCGGTGCTGCTCGTAATGGTAGTGCTTTTTTTAGCTTATATGGGATTTTTTTCAAGTATTAAAATAGTGGAAAAAGAGACTGGTCCTTATACAATTGCTTATGAATCATTTGTGGGGCCATATGCGGAAACCGGAAAAGTGTTTAATAGAGTGTATGAAGCGCTGCAAAAAGATGGGATAGAAACGAAAAGAGGACTAGGAATTTATTATGATGATCCTAGCAAAGTAGAAGCTGATAAATTAAGAAGTGATTGTGGAGTTATTATTGCAAAAACAGATATGGCTGTTTTTGAAGAAGTAAAAGATAAATACAAAACAAAAACTATAGAAAATGCTAATAGGATGGTTTCTGAATTCCCGAAGAAAAATGTTTTATCTTATATGATAGGGCCCATGAAAGTATACCCGCAATTTGCTAAATATATGAAGAAGATGAACTATAATGAAAGCGTTCTTGGTTTTGAAATATATGATGAAGAACAA
>Ga0233430_1006098_pt1 | contig 10063 bp, 14 predicted proteins | sample SI_118_April2016_2_FD_179883 | JGI IMG/M metagenome (GOLD analysis project Ga0233430, IMG submission 179883) | Seawater microbial communities from Saanich Inlet, British Columbia, Canada - SI_118_April2016_150_MG | ecosystem: Environmental > Aquatic > Marine > Inlet | place: Canada: British... | reverse complement strand
CTTTATTTAATAATTCTTCAAAATAAGCTACAGAACTTTTTACAATTAATGATGGTCTCCATGCAAGGGCATGTGCATTCATTTTTGCCATTTCCATTGCTTTAGAAAAATCACCTAATACGTATCCGCTAACTCTATCTATAACTGAAAGATATTCTCCCATTTCTATGATGTGTTGTTGCATCTCTTGATTGTTTCTTGTTTGCTCTGATTTTTGAAAACACTCTTTGATTTGTATTTCTGCATTTTTTTTAAACTCTCCAATCCAAGGATACGTTGTTCTTAAAATTAACACTTTGATAATTTCTAAATCTATATTGGCAGATTTTATTAACCCTGATAATTTTTTGTCTGATGAAATAAATTTTAAAACACTTTCTTCATGTGGTTTATCTACATTTTTTTCAGGATCAAAGTCATGAAATAATGCTGCAACATACAAATATTTTATATCTAATTCTGATAGTTTAACATTTTTTTGACTTGCAGCTAAAAGTGAAACGTATGTTACTTCTAATTCATGATTGATATTATGATATCCATAGTAATTACTTCCTAGACCTTGACTCTCAAACAAGTCAATTGTGTGGTCTAACATTTCAACGTAACAATCATCTTTTAATTCATGTTGTACCATGAGGTCGAGAATTTTATTTCTCATTGGATGGGTTTTTGCAAACTGTTGCAATGGTATTTGATCAAAATTCTTGTTTTTAAATATGATCACGGTTCTTGTTAATCTTGATTCATTCCTTCTAAAACATACTTAGAAAGATTCAATAGAATTATGATTTGCTTCTTTTTCGATGTCTATTAATTCTGATTTACTTGATATTCTTATGACTTCTAGAACAAACTCTTCTAAATATGAGATTCAAATCAATGAAACGTCATTTCCTATAACTGATATTTTGATTACACATTCCCCAACACCAGTTAATGAACCTACAACACGTGGTGGCGTTTATTTTTCTGATAAATTTGCATACAAAATTAAAGGCATGATCAAAGATCTTTCTGTAATTCCACTACTCACAGAAAAAATGCTTGGGCCTAATACTGAATTTGGAGAACTTAAAATCACCACTCAAATTAATTCTGATAATACTATTATTAATTTGGAAATATTTACTAACCTCACAAATAGTGTTCAGACTCCTGATTCTATTGAACTAAGTATGATTATTTTAAAACTAAATTCTATTTAATCTACTTTCAGATATTTGTCATAGGTTTGTCTGCTTTCTTCATCCGATAATACTTCATACGCTTTATTCAATGCTGCCATCTCTTCTTCAGAATTCTTTTTTGTTCTATCTGGATGTGTTTTTTTTGCTAATTCTCTAAAACTATTTTTGATTTCTTCTTGTGATGCATCATTTGATACTCCTAAAACTTCATAATAATTTATAAAATCATCATTTGTTATGGCATCTCTGAATTCTTTATCTTCTTTAGTGTTTTTTCGTTTTCCTAATTCTTCATAATCATCTCCCCAATCTGAATGATATTTTTCAAATGTTTTTTCTTTTTTTGATTCTAACTTTTCTTTATCATATGTTGTTTTTCTACGAAGTATAATGTCCCTTGCCAAAAATAAAAAGATTCCAATTACTACTATTGAAAAACTTGAAAATAAAATTATTTTTTCTTCATCTGTTACTTCAAGTTCCATATCTAGTCCATTATTTTGTGCATAAGCTGTTTGTGTGATCCCCAAAATTATAATTGAAGTAATAATTATTTTTAGAATATTCATTTTATTTCATCTATGCAAGTCTAAAATCTTCTTTTGTAGTATTTAGAACTACATGTGTGATTGTGTTTTCCACATTTGGAATGGCAGCTAAATCCTTTACAAATCTACTTAATCCATCTCTTTCCTTGAATTTTGCTATAACTATTGTGTCTGTAGATCCTGTAATGTCATAAACCCCGCACACATTTTCAAATTTTGCAATTTCATCTTCAATACTCACAATTTTATCATTTTTTGCTATAATTTCAATAATAGCAGTGAGTGAATACCCTACTTTTTCATGATTTATCAATGCAGAATATCCTAAAATTATTTTTTCCTTTTCCATTTTTTTGATTCTAGTCAATATTGTTACTGTAGACATTCCAAGTTTTAGTGCAAGCTGTCTTGCAGATAACCTTCCATCCATCATCAAATTTTTGAGTATCCTTTCATCTGTTTTATCCAAACTTGTATTTTATACTCTCAAAAAATTATTTAAATTTTGACTATATTTTTGTAAATTTGTTTAATTTTAACTTCTTTTTCTTTGTATTATCTTTTCAAATTTAATACAATCATGGTATATTCTAAATTATGAATGATATACAAGATCTTTTGGAACAAGGGCACTCTTTTTTGAAAGAATCAAAATTTGATTTGGCTTTGGGTTTCTTCGAACAAGCTCTTCTTTTGAATCAAAATAATCCTGATCTTTGGAATTACAAAGGAGTTGCACTTCGTGGCATGGGTAGATATGAAGAAGCTATGGATTGCTTTAACAAATCTCTAAAAATTGATCCTAGGGATAAATATTCTTCATAGTTTGAATTAATTCATTTTATCCAGAGCACTAGAAATTTAGATTATGTGTTGTGGTATCTATTGTTTGGTTATTGTGTAATTATCGCTTACTTAATACATAATTTTATCAAATTTTATGATGAGTATTCAGATTTTACAACCTCCATTAGATAATTCTAATGTAAAAAATTCATTTATTATCAGCAGTATGCTATCTGATACTGTGGATGTAAACATAGATCAATTGCTGACAGAAGCTTTTGAATGCGTTGAGGATGGTAATTATGCGGATGCTTTAAAATTATATAATTTGGTTTTACGCCATGATCACACCAATATTCATGCACTCGTTGATAAAGGCGTAACTTTACAAAATATGGGAAGAATAAAATCTGCCATTATTTCTTATGATAAAGCACTATCTATTTCTCCTGATAGTATTGATGCATGGATAAACAAGGGTACTGCATTACATTCTGATCAAAGATATTTGGATGCAATTGATTGCTATGATACTGTTTTGGGTATTGATAAAAAATGTACAATGGCATTAGCCTACAAAGGATTGTCTTTGGGTGAAATGAATAATTTACAAGAGGCGATAAAATATTTCAAAAAAGCACTATCTATTGACAAATACCATGATTTGGCAAATATATCAAAACAAACTGCTCAGGATTTATTGAAATCTATTAAGAAAAATAAATCTAAAATACAGTAACATCGCCTGGTGCTGGCTCTCGTTGATCTTGTTTTTCATGAGACTCAAAAAATTCTTTATGTGCTGAATTATGATGGTCTTTGAGTTTTTCTATATTTTCAAATCCTTCATGGCATAGGTAACATTTTGGTTTATGTTCGTCTACTAAAGGAAGCACCATGTTATTGATCAGGTGAATGACTACTTATTTCTTGAGACTATAAGGAATATATCCTGATGACAAAAAATAACATTATGTTAGAACAGTTAGTTGGGGATTCTCAGGCTTTAGATCGTGCACTATCTGGAGAAGAATTATCCTACAAAGATGGTATTGAATTAATGAATTATGATAATTTGCATTTACTTGGCGCAGTTGCTGATGCAACTCGAAAAAAATTAGTTGGAAACACTGTCACTTTTGCTGCATCATACTACATGAATTACACCAATGTCTGTGCTGCTAGTTGTCAAATGTGTGCATTTTACCGTAAAGACGGAGCTGATGACGCATATACGTTAACTCCTAAAGAAATTGAACAAAGGGTTGGTATTGCAAAACAAATGGGTGCAACTGAAGTTCATATTGTTGGTGGATTTCATCCGAATCTTCCGTTAGAATATTATGAAGACATGATGAGAACCATAAAAAAAAGTCATCCTCAACTTAACATCAAAGCATTGACTGCAGCTGAAATTTATTTTTTATCCAAATTAACAAAAAATTCTACTAAAGAAATTTTATCTCGTTTAAAAGATGCCGGACTTGATTCAATGCCTGGCGGAGGTGCTGAATTATTTCATCCTGATATTAGAGGAAAAATTGTTAGGGGAAAATGCACTGGTCAGCAATGGATTGATGTGATTGAAGAGGCTCATAATATGGATATCAAAAGTAATGTTACAATGCTTTATGGTCATATTGAAAAACCTGAACATATTATTGATCATCTCATAAAAATTCGTGATTTACAAAAGAAAACTAATGGTCTACTCACTTTGATTCCTCTAAAATTTAGTTTAGATAATACTGAATTAGAACAAGAACATTTGGTAAATCATGAATGTTCATCTGTCTATGATTTGAGAATAATTGCTTTATCTAGATTGATGCTTGCAAATGTGTTGAATAACATTTCTGTGTATTGGGTAGCTTATGGAAAAAAATTAGCTCAAGTGGCATTATCAAACGGTGGAAATGATTTGGTTGGAACTGCATTTTCTGAGGAAATCTACAAAGCTGCCGGTAAGGAAACTTCCTCTTCTGTTGATGATCTTGCAACAATGGTAAAAGAAATTGGTCGTGTCCCTGCTCAAAGGAACACTCATTTTGATATTTTAAAAAAATTCTAACTAATTTGTTTTTTAATAGAATCTACCTTTTCTTCCATTTTGATGTGTTTATCTCGTCTGGAATCTATTTTGAGAATCACCTCTACTCTGGCAATTCCTAGATTGTGAACTGTTTCCATCATTTGTTTTGTTGCAGTATTTATGACATCTATGTTATCTGATTCTAGAATCGTGCCCATCGCATTAATCTCATATCTTAAATTTTTTATTTTTTGAATTGATTCTATTGCTTTTGCAATGTAGAAACTAGCACTGGTAGTTCTTGTAGCCATTGGATATATGCTAATTTCTGCCTGAATCATTGGTGTTGGTAAGATGATTTGAGATTAAAAGTCTTGAATTACTCTGCAGGCTTTTTTTCCTTTCTTGTTGCACTATCTTTTTTCCTTCTTGCCCCAAAACTAATCAAAACTAGTAAAAACCCAACTCCGATTAAAATTCCGGATAACATTTGATAAGCCTGATTTTGATCCTCTGCTATCAGTAGATCAATGACTTCTTCTTCACTCATTCCTGATTGGCCTATTGGTTGGTCTGAATATGCAAAAGTGATCATAATTCCTACAATGATCATCACAAGTCCTCCTGCTAGAATTTTTTTATCTATTAGAACCAATGCTATCTCTTATTGCCTTTCCATCATATATTAGGTATCTGAACTAATTTTTAATTATAGAAATAAAATCACTCGAATTCTTCTGGTGGTTTTTGAACAAAAACATTGCAGACTAATGCATCTGTTTTTGTGTCTCTATATTGAACATTACATGTAACAAATTTTCCTTTCAGAGCTCTCTCCAAATCATCTTGTGTTGTTTCTAAGTATTGAGGTTCTTCTGGATTGTCAATTTTTGATATTACTATTTTTTCTGTTTTTCCGTATTCTTCTTTATTGTCTTTTCTGAAATGACTAACAAGCAACTCAAATGCATTGTTTGTTAAAATTCCCATTACGGGACCTCCAATACCGTCTCCCATTAACAATTAATTTTTTTTGTTCTATAATTACTTGGTGGCTATACTTATTTCAAAATCAGGAACAAAGCCTTTTTCTTTTGCCATATCAAAGAGTCTTCTAATGGATTCTTCTCCTGGGTCTCCCATGTTTACTGTTACTTTGTTTACGTACATTTTTACAAATTTTTCAATTAGACTACGTTCTTTTCCTCTGGAATACTGCATTGCATATTCTATTGCATCATCAAAATGCTCAATCCCAAATTCAATTGATTTTTGTAGATATTTATCAAATTTCACTATTGTATCCATGCCTAAGTCTGTCCTCATAACATTGATTCCAAGTGGAACTGGTAAACCATTTGTTGTTTTATCCCACCATTCCCCAACATCTAAAATTTTGACATTGCCTTCTTGTTCATAAGATAATTGGGTTTCGTGAATGACTAATCCCACATCTACTTTACCTGATTTAACGGCCTCTGGAATGTCACTGAAATTCATTTCAACATAATCAAATTTCCCAATCATTAACTGTAACAGTAAAAATGCTGAAGTCATTTTTCCTGGTATGGCAATTTTGCATTTTTTAATCTCATCAATTGTCATTTGTTTTTTTGCCGTGACAATTGGACCATAATTAATTCCAAAACTTCCTCCACTTCTCAAGATTGTATAACCTGGAATGTATGCACATGCATGAACTGAAACTGCAGTAACATCAAGTTCTGGATCAGTTGCTTTACGATTTAATTTTTCAATATCTTCAATAACATGATTTACCTTAAAATCTGGAGATGGCACTTTATCTGTAAACATTCCATAAAACATGAATGCATCATCTGAATCAGGAGTATGGCCTACAGAAATTTCCATATCTATTACTTTGATTCTGGTAATAAATACCAAAAAGAATAGAATGAGATAATGTCTATTTGTTACATCAAAAAATTTTTGATATTTCTAACCTTATGATCTACTGATCTTTTCAAAAACTAAGGTTTAATACCTGAATCCAAAGTTTTGCGAATATGGTAAAATTCAAGTCTACATCAGAGGTAATGAAAATTATCAAGAATAAAGACAATATTCGTAATTTTGGTGTTATTGCACACGTAGACCATGGAAAAACAACGATGAGTGACAGCCTTTTGGCAAACTCTGGAATTATTGCTCCCTCTGCTGCTGGAAAAGCCCTTGCAATGGACTTTGATAAAGAAGAGCAAGAAAGAGGAATTACAATTTACCAAGCAAACGTTACCTTACTCTTTACCCAAAAAGAACAAGACTATGTAATTAACATGATTGATACCCCAGGCCACGTCGACTTTAGTGGAAGGGTAATTCGAAGTCTTAGAGCAATTGATGGTGCAGTAGTAGTTTGTGATGCAGTAGAAGGTATCATGACACAAACAGAAACAGTAACTAGAATGGCCTTAGAAGAAAGAGTAAAACCCGTTTTGTTTATCAATAAAGTAGACCGATTAATCAAAGAACTAAGATTAACTCCGGAAAAAATGCAAGCACAATTAGCAGAAGTAGTTTCAAATTTTAATACACTAGTTGACACGTATGCCGAACCAGAATACAAAGAGAAATGGAAAGTATCTATTCAAGATGCAAGTGTAACATTTGGTTCAGCCAAAGACAGATGGGCAATTAACACTGATTTAATGAAAGAGCGAGGAATAACATTCAAAGATGTAATTGATGCATATACTGAAGAAAAACTTGACGCACTTATCGAGAAAGCACCACTAGCTGATGCAGTCCTTGGAATGGTTGTAAAACATCATCCAGCACCACATGATGCAATCAAGTATAGAATTCCACAAATTTGGAAAGGTGATTTAGAATCTGATGTTGGTAAAGCTTTGCTTGCAGGAGCAGATGATGGCCCAACAATTATGATGGTTGTAAACATGGTACTAGATCCTGCCGCAGGTCCTGTTGCAATTGGAAGATTATTTTCTGGCACTATCAAAGACGGTCAAACTTTACACATTATAGATGAGAAAAGAGAAGGTCGTGTTCAATCTGTCAATTTCTTTATGGGTAACCAACGAGAACAAGTTGGAGAACTTGGCGCAGGAAATATTCCTGCATTGTTGGGATTAACTGAATGTAGAGCCGGTAACACTTTGTCTTCAATTAAAGACATTCCAATGTTTGAGGGTGTCAAATATGTTTCAGAACCTGTTGTTCAAATTGCAATAGAACCAAAACATCCTAAAGATTTACCTAAACTCGTAGACATTTTAAGACAACTTACAATTGAGGATCCAAATCTAGTTGTAAAAATTGATGAGGAATCTGGTGAGACAATTGTTGCAGGAATGGGTGTGTTGCACTTGGATGTTGCAGTACACAGAATCCAAGATGCAAAATGTGAAATTATAACATCAGAGCCTTTGATTAACTATAGAGAAACTGTAAAGGGTAATTGTGAAGCTATCATGGCAAAATCCCCCAATAGGCACAATAAAATTTTCATGAAAGTAGAACCATTAGAACCTGAAATTGCTCACATGCTTAGAACTGGTGAAATTAGTGATATTAAAGACAAAACTGTAGTTAAAGACTTGTTAAAAGGTGCAGGCTGGGATACTGATACTATCAAGAGAGTTATGAAACTTGATTCTCGTGGAAACGTTTTGATTAATGGAACTAAGGGTGTCCAATTTGTACAAGAATCAACTGATTCTATAAATTCTGGATTTGAAGAGGTAATGAAAGAAGGACCTCTTTGTAAAGAGCAGATGAGAAATTGTAAATTTATCTTTACTCACTTTGTTCCTCATGAAGACACAGCGCACAGAGGTTTATCTCAATTGGGACCTGCTTCACGTCGTGCATGTATGGGTGCATTGTTAACTGCAGGTACTGCTGTTTTAGAGCCAACATTGGCAATAGAAGTTAGAGTTCCTACTGATTTAGTTGGAAATGTTGCAACTATACTTTCAGGTAAACGTGGTAAAGTACTTGACATGTCTCAAAAAGGTGCATCAAGTATTGTACTTGGTGAAATTCCAGCTTCTGAAACATTTACTCTATCTGAAGCTATGAGAGGTCAAACTGCAGGACGTGCAACTTGGAATACTTCATTTAAAGAATGGACTGAAGTTCCAAAATCTATGTTGGCAACTGCCGTATCTGATATTAGAAAACGAAAAGGATTAGCACCTGATCCTCCTGGTATTGGCGAATTCATCGATAAAGAATAATCTATAGCATTCTCATTTTACTTTTAAAAAATTATTTGTTATTGTGAGTTATCTGTTGAATGTTTTTTAGTTATGATGATAATTAAAATTTAATATGTCTAATGAAGAATTAATAAAAAAATTCTATACTGCCTTTAAAAATAAAGATACTGAAACATGTCTTAAATTATGTCATGAAAATATACAATGGCAACTTATGGAAGGAATGCCAAATGGTGGAAAATATGTTGGACGAAAACAAGTATTTGAAAATTATTTCCCAAACATGTTGAAAAATTTTAAAGAATTTCATGCTACTCCTGAACAATTCTTAAACTTTGATGAACATGTGATGGTTTCTGGAAGGTATTATGGGGTATCAAATAATGATAAAGTATTTGATGTTCAATTTTCACATGTATATCTAATCAAAGAAAATCAAATAATTCAATTTAGACAATTTACCGATACACAAAAAATCCAAGATTGTTTGAATTGACATGTAAAATTATGCCATTTTGAAATTTCTAAAAACATGATTTTACTTAATCTATAGTGATCTCTGTACTATTACGCAACAAACCATTTTCTCATCCATCGATATTTTTTAATAGTTGACCTGTATTATATAGGTCGACCTAGATATGATAAGTCAAATTATGCCTAATTCTGAAATGTACAAGCGTGAACGGATTGTTTTTGAGATGATCAAAAATAATCCCGATTTACATCATAACGCCTTACTGAAATTAATAGTTCCAGAATTTATGGCTAAAACAACTTTTGAGAAAATCAGAAATTCATTATTTGAAAAAGATGTAATTTCAATAACTGTAAAAAAAAACATGAAATTTTATCATCTTACAGAAAACTATGAACACAAATCTTACCAGCATATAGAATTATCCACAAATACTTTATTTCATGATTTAAAATTAAAAATTAAGCGACTAGATACTGAATATTCTCATAAGGATATTGATGAAAAAATAATACTTTCTGATTCTCTTTTGAAACAATTATTTCAAACTGATGCTGGATTTACTTTTTTAGATTCTATAAAAAATCCAAAAAAAACATTATACCGAGATGAACATTTAACAATACAGCAATTAATTCACAAGGTAATTAAAATAATTCAAAATGATGAAGATTCTGAAATTATTTTTCCATCAATAACGGGTTCTCTTGGAATCTTCATGCCTAGAAATTTTTAGATTTCATCTAGTTATTTATTCAGGTATGTTTCATTGTTAGTCTATGGGGTTACTATACACAAGGGTTCATTTGGATTTTGATGAAAATGAC
>Ga0233430_1006096_pt1 | contig 10066 bp, 8 predicted proteins | sample SI_118_April2016_2_FD_179883 | JGI IMG/M metagenome (GOLD analysis project Ga0233430, IMG submission 179883) | Seawater microbial communities from Saanich Inlet, British Columbia, Canada - SI_118_April2016_150_MG | ecosystem: Environmental > Aquatic > Marine > Inlet | place: Canada: British... | reverse complement strand
ACGATACGGATTTCTTCCCTAACAGCATTTTTGCTTATCAAGGAGCCCGACGCCGGGGTTTCCTTCCTGGTCGGTGGATTAATCCCGCCGGTGACCGCAGGGCTGTTCAATGCTAATTACTTGAAGTCAATTTAGGGTATTCCCCAAGCGGCGTTTTTCTGAATCCATAGGCGTGTGATTCGTTTGGAGGAACACTCATGCCTATGGAATTCCTAGACCTTTTGTCGCAAATCCCAGACCCCCGCCGCGCCCAGGGCAAGAAGTGGCAACTTGGCCCGGTGATGCTGGCGACCATCCTTGCCATTCTGTCCGGCGCGACATCCTATCGCAAGGTTCACCGTTTCATCGAAACTCACCGGCGGCCTCTCAACCGAGCCTTCGGGTTTGGCTGGCGGGCGGCCCCCGCCTACAGCGCCATCCGCACCATCCTGCAGGGCCTTGACGGGGCCGAGGTGGAGCGGGCCTTCCGCCGCCATGCGGCCGGCTTGAGCGGAGCGGCGGCTGGCGAAGGAGGCCAAGATGTGGCCTCCATGCCGGTGCTGGCGATTGACGGCAAGACCCTGCGGCACAGCTTCGATGCCTTTAACGACCGCAAGGCGGCTCATGTATTAAGCGCCTTCCCAGAACATCATCAAGTGTCCCTGTGATATGAAACGAGGGGGTTCGAATATCACCATATCTACGGTTTGGATCGAAATCGCGTCTGGGCAGATCAAGGCTTAGAAGTACCCCCGCTTTGATACGTGGTTCTTTAGCGAAATCTCCCATGGGTCCGACCAATTCGCCGGCTGCAAACATCGTCGACCGCGCTCCATAGGAATGCCCGGCCATTCCAATCCGGCTCAGATCAAACCTTCCAGCCCAGGGTCCGGAGTTATTTTGGCGCTCGAGTTCATCAATAACAAAGGGAATGTCGTTTGATCGGTTTAGGAAGTTCTCCAGATTTCCCAAAGACGCGCGAAGAATTTGTCCCGCTTCTTCCCGCGAGCGAGCCTGGCTCACTAATTCACCATCAGAACCGGGATGCTGAATATGAATGGATATATATCCTGCGCTTGCAAGAGCTCTGCCAAAATAGGATGCCGTCTCCCTGGTGCGGCCCAGACCGTGAGAGAAAATTACGACAGGGGCCGGAACGTTCGCGAGGTTTGGCCAATAGGCCATGAAAGGAACATTTCGGTCTCGATCACGATCATAAAACTGACCTTCCTCGACTTCCGCTGTTCTGCCTGCAATTGGGGCTAACAGTAGAAAAAATAGCAGCCCAACGGTCACCTCAAATCGGACGCGCATTCGACAATATTCTCCACGAACTCATCCTAAAAAACGGACGATACTTCACTATTCGCCAGCAGCCAAATACGGGCTTCCATAGTCGCATTTGGGTCAAAAACGTTCCGTTAGAAAATTCTTATATTACGGTCGTTATCGGAGGTAGAGCAGACATAGGTGATCGTCATACCCTGCAACTGCATCAAGTCTCCACACACAAAATTAGGGTCCGGAATAGGGATTGGCTCTTTCAGCATGCGCGAGAGCGGCTAATTCCCGGCAGAACTGTCAAATAACCTTCTGCTCGCGCAGGGCGGCGATCTCGGTGTCGCTGTAGCCTAGGCCTGACAGGATCTCATCGTTGTGTTCGCCAAGTTTCGGCGCCACGCCGAGTTTGGCGGGGGTTTCGGAGAATTGCCATGGGGTGCCGTGCACTTTCAGGCTCTCGCCGATCTCGGGGTACTCGACCTCCTGGATATAGCCGTTGGCCAAGACATCCGCGTCGTTCGAGGCTTCCAGCAAGGTGTTTACAGGCGCCGAGACCACGTCGGCGGCGCGCAGCAGCTCCAGCCATCGATCGCGGCTGTCGGTGGCGAACAGTTCCGCCAGGGTGCTTAGGATCTTGTCCTTTTCCGCTCCGGAAACCAGGGCCAGACCGAGATCATCGGCGCCGCGCTCCTTTAGGGTGGGGAGGAAGTCCAAGGCTTCCATGGCGCGGGTCCAATCAGTGTGCGCCAGTTGAAAGACCAACGGCTTGCCGTCCCGGTCATTGAAGGTCGCCGCGATACCCGGACGCTCGCGGGTGCCGTTGATGCGCGCGCCGGTAATTGGGTTGGCATCCCGCCACATGGTCGTCGTCATGGTCCAGCCCATCAGGCGGACGATGCCGCCCACCAGCGAAGTCTCCACCTTCTGTCCGATGCCGGTGTTCTTGGCATAATAGAGTGCGGCCAAAAGACCGCCAAACGTGAGTATGGCACAGGATTCATCCGCCACCGAGACCACGCCCGTGCGCATGTTTTCGCCCGGTCCGGCATAGGCCTCGGCGATGCCACCCAGGGCCTGGCCCACGGCATCGGTGCCCGGCAAGGCGCCATGGGGGCCCGCCAGGCCGTAACCGGAGATCGAGACGTAGACCAGCGCGGGGTTGATTTTCTTCAACTCCTCATAGCCAAATCCGTTTTTCTCGGCCGCGCCGGGGCGGAAGTTCTGCCCGAAAATATCCGCGTCCTTGACCAGGCCGTGGAGGATTTTGCGGCCTTCGTCCGACTTCAAATTCAAGGTCAGGCTCTTCACACCACGGTTATTGGTCTCGAAGAACGAGCTGATACCGCCCTTCATCTCGCCGGCGGTCCTGGAATTGTCGCCAACGCCCGGCACCTCGATCTTGATAACCTCGGCGCCCAGGTCCGCCATCAGCATATAGGGCACCGTGCCCGCCTGCGCGGTCGAACAAGTGACGGCCTTGACGCCAGTGAGTGGTCCAGGTTGATCGGCCATGGCGGAGATTCCCATACTGACAAGATATATGCAGCGACAAGATACCTTGCTGGCGGTCAGGTGCAACCCGGCAAGTGCATCGTTTAACCCGCCGGTCAATGAGGACGCAGATAGGCGATCGCCGCACCGGCCAGTTCGGCGATGCCATAGCGGCTCTGAATATTGCAATCGCCACAGATTTCGGGATCGGCGCCGGTCTCTTCGCGCAACGCAATGGCCTGGCGCAAGGAAAGATCGTGCACGCTGGCCAGGGGCCGGCGGTGCCCGATATCGTTGAAGCAGTACATATATTGGCCCTGGGCCGAGATCAGCACATCGATATTGCGCGGCGTGCATTTGAAGCGATTGGCCAGACGCTGGGCCAGGACATCGCGCAGGCTGGGCACGAAGTCCATTTCCTGGCTGTGCAGCCCATATTGGCGGATCACCGCGCGCAGATCCCGGTGGGAGCTTCCCTGGCCGTCCGCACGATCGCCATTCAAGGTACCGGCACGGTCATACAGCGTCGGCGACATGGTCAGGTTTCCGACGCCGTTACCGCGTAGCCAGGCGATGGTTTCCGGCAAGGTATCAAGGCATTCGGACAACGGCGTCAGGCTGATCGCCAAGGTGGTTTGGCGCAGGGTGCGCTGCGCCAATGCGATGTTCTCCATCACCCGGACCTGGTCCAGATTGACATGCACGGCGTCGTACACCGCTGGCACTATGGAGGAGAACGAGATGATCAAGGTGCCGATGGCGCCGTCCAACAGGCGCAACCGCCTCTCATCCAACAGCTGGCCATTGCTGACCATATCGAACTGCACCGGGTGGTCGGTCAGGCGCGGGACGAATTCGTCAAACCGGGGATGGGTTGTCGGCTCGCCATAGCCGGCGAGGACCACACGGAAGACATCCTCGGGTTTGAGCCGGGCCAAGACGGCGTCAAGAATCGCCGGCGTCATCTGGCGCTGTTCCGGGATCGCCTCGCGTGGGCACATCACACAGCGGGCGTTGCATTTCGAGGTCAGCTCCAGATTGACGGCGATGCGATAGCGGCTCATGTGGCAGGCACCAGGCGCGGCACATTGCGGTTGCAGTTCGGGACAACGAGGTCGATATCAACCAGCACCGCGCGGGGGGCCTCCGCGAACAGCTCTGCCGCGGCGGTGCCTTCGATAATCCTGGCACGGCCGTTGACCCGCAGCCGGGTGCCGTCGTTGAAATCAATCAACAACAGGCCCACATGGGGGTTCTCCATAATATTGCCCAGGGACATGAAAGCGCCATTGCCGTCGATATCCGAGAACGCCATGCGGTCCTCGGCCAACATGCGGACCAGGCCCGGCCCACCGCCCTTGAACGAACAATCACAACTGCCGTCCGCCCCGGCAGTCGATAGAAAGAAGAATGGCGCGGCCTCGATCCGGGCATGAAAAACGTCCGGTATGCCGGACCACAACAATTGTTGGGCGCGGGCCCGATCCCAAAGACCGGGCGTGCCCCAGCGCTCTTGCGCGCTCAGTTCGCCAGCGTGAAAATTTTCGGTAGCAGACGTATCGACAGTCATGCAGGGCCTCATAATGTGCGCGCCAAATTACCCATAGCCACCCCTGGCCTGCATGTTCAGGTGATAGACTAGGTAGTCCGGCTTACGGCCACATTACGAGGTCGCGCGTTATTCGGCGGCGGCGGCTTGGCCGAAATAGCGGTGATACATGTCGTAACAGTCGGTATCCAAGGTGCGCTTTTTATAGAACGACAGAAAATGCGCCCAGAATTCAAATAGAATGTCCTTGCGTGCGATGTCCACGGTGTTCAGCTGATATTCCTCGATCACCGAACAGGCATTACGGAAGATATGAGCATCGCCCTGATACTTGCCGGCGCAATGGGCCAGCATGCGGATCAACCCATCGCGGGCGCCTTCCGTCCGTGGATCATGCCGACCGTTCCAGGCCCGCACCAAGGCCACCGCGCGTGAAGGATCCTGGTCGGCCACGGCAAGCTCCAACTGGTCCAGCAGCTCCCCCGTGGCGAAGCCCTCGGCCCAGCCGGCACGCCCGTCGGGATCGGGCCGGGTCACGCCGGGCAGATCGGGATAGGCGTCAATCTCGCGAATGATGTCCGTGACGAACCAGGCGGAAAGATAGATCGCCTTGACCTGATGAGGGTTGCGGAAATTACGCAGCCAGTAGTTCACCACATTGGCATAGTCAAAACTGTGCATGGGCACCGTGTATGCGATGGGCGAGCGTAGACGGCTGACCGAATGCCTGGCGTGGGCGATGTTCACTACGTCGGCGATATTCTGCGGCGCCTTGCCCTGTTTCAACAAGTTGGTGATGGCGTCGGCGACAGCCATGGGATCGCCGGCCAAAATCAACTCGATCAATTGCTCCTGCTCCGTCTCGGCCAACGGCGCGGCGTTGTTCTCCATCAGTTCGAACTGGCCGCCCTTGAAGTGCAGGTTGAGCAGGAAGCAGGCGTGATCATAAAGGGAATGGAAAATCGGTGCGTTGCAGATGTCCGGCACACCCAGATAGAAGAATGGTTTCGCCCGCTCCCAGCCGACCCAGTCGGCCAGATCGAACATGGCGCGGGCGCGGATCGGCTTGTGCCCGATATGGCGCACCCGGCGAAACGAATTGTATTCCTGCTGATCGATGATCGAGGCAAACAATACGGCGTCCTGCAACCGGTGGCGGTGTTCGGGCTCGGCCGCCAGGCCCAGGAAAATCCGATAGCTGGTCACCTTATCGCCCTGGGTCAGGGCGTGAAACATGGCATCGAAACGCGCGTCGACGGAGCCTTCAACCAATGGTTCCTGATCCTCGAAACGGCGGTGCAGCTGGTGGCCGATATCCGCCTCGGCGCATTGCTCCTGCTCGCGGGCATAGTGGCCGGGAAAACCGCATTCAAGCTGTGACCAGATATCCAGGCCCTGGGGGATGTAATACATGCCCTGGACGATACCGAGATCCTTTTCGATGTCCGATAACCAGGGCGAAAGATGCATGCCGGCGCGGATACCCAGCATGGTGTGATCATAGTTGACGTTGCGGAATTCGCCAGTGTCCAGCAGCTTTTCGTGCGCCGGGACATGCAGATATGGCGCCGCCGTGCTCATGGCGTGCAGGGCCAGATCCTGAATGGCATGGCCGTCGCGGGCGAGCTGGCAGAAATTTTCCGTCGCCTCGTGAAACTTACCGTCGAGAATTAACGCGTCCAACTGCGCAAGCGATGTGGTGGACATGGGCTCCTCCTCCTAAGTTTTTTTATTTCGTCCTCGCAAGACTAGCATTGTTTGGCTTTTTACATAGTCCATTGACCTGTCTATAGCTTCACACTTTAAGAAACACCTTCAAACCACACCGATCTGGCTTGGAGGCACGCAGCATGACCCGCGAAGGACCGATCCGAAACCTGGCCTTGCTGATGCAGGGGCAATTCGTCAGCAACATGGGCAATCAGATTTTTGATATCGCCATGCTGCTGTGGATCAAGGAGCTGACCGGTTCGGCGGCAATCATGGGCCTGGCCATGCTGCTTACGGGTCTGCCTACGGCCCTGTTGGCGCCGTTCGGCGGCAGCATCGCGGACCGCTTTGGCCACCTGCGCGTGGTCATCTTATCGGACCTGGTCAGCGCCACCGCCGTGGGCTGTGTCGTGGCCGTGGTTCTGTTGCAGCCCGATCCGGCGCTGGCGATTACGGCCCTGTGCCTTGGCAACCTGGTACTTGGCCTATCCGCATCCTGCTTTACCCCGGCCGTGGCCGCCCTGATCCCTGCCCTGGTGGCCCAGTCCCAGCTGGAAAAAGGCAACGCCGCGCATCAGTTCAGCCGGGTTGGCGGCAAGGTCGTGGGCCAGGGCCTGGGCGGTCTGCTGTTTGCCGTGCTGGGCGTTGGCGGTGCCTTCGCGGTCAATGCGCTGTCCTTTCTGCTCTCCGCCATCTCCGAATATTGGATCAAGCTGCCCCGGCAGCAGCCCCGGCCCGTCAGTGCCGACGACAAATCCGTTTTCAAGGACACCCTGGCCATGCTGGGCCGGGTCTGGCGGCAGCCTAGAATGCGCGCCCTGTTATTGTTGATCGCGGCGTTTCATCTTTGTCTTTCCTGCCTGCCGATCCTGCTGCCCTATTATGCCGAACATATCCTGGAAATCGCCGATGCCTGGTTTGGCCTGTTCATCGCCATTTATACGGCCGGCATCATGTTTGGCTTTATCGTCGCCGGCGCGCTGAAACCCCCACGCGACCGCTTCGGCCGGATTGCCCTGGTCTCGGGCGCGGTTGGTTTGCTGTTTGCTATGCTTGGTGCCGTAGCCTCCGCTATAGCGGCGGCGGCCTGCCTGTTCGGCATTGGCATCGGCATCGGCGTGGTCATCGTCAACTTGATGACCGAATTGCAGCTGGCCGCACCCGAGGAGGAGCGCGGCGGCGTCATGGGCGCGGCACAGGCCATCGGCGATAGCAGCCTGCCCGTGGGCATGGCCGTCACCGGTCTGTTGCATGATGGCGCGCTGCAATTGGGGGCATCGCATGGCGAGGCGGTTCGGTCTATTCTGGCCATTGCCGCCGTGATTGCCATCGTTGCGGCCCTCGCCGCAGCCTCCGCTTTGACAAGAAAACAGGCACCGGAATGATTACCATACGAAAACTGGGGGCGATGTTCGGCCTGTCGCGCACCGCGCTGCTATATTACGACCGGATTGGCCTGTTGCCGCCCACGGCCCGCAGCCAGGCCGGTTATCGTATGTACGATGAGGCGGCCATGGCACGGCTGCGGCTAATATGCACCTACAAGGATGCCGGCCTGGGCCTGCGGGAAATCGCCGATCTACTGGAGCGGGGAGAGACATCCGATGTAGCGGTATTCCGCCAACGGCTGGGGGAGTTGGATCAACAGATCGCCAATCTAAGAATACAGCAACGGGCCATCCTGGGCTTGATGCGGCAAAGCGGTGACAGAGCCGCAAGCATCGGCATCGAGCGCGAGGCGTTTGTTGGCATCCTGCGCGGCTCCGGCATGAACGAGGCGGACATGCGGCGCTGGCACGAAGCATTTGAAGGCAACGCACCGGAAGCGCACCATTCGTTCTTGCGCTGGCTGGGCATTCCCGAGGCGGAGATCGTGGAAATTCGCCAGGAATCCATGCGGGGCGGCAAAACATGAACGCCGGGCTGTGCAGCAGGGTGCAATGACTGCTAAATTTGCCGGATGAGAATCGGGCCGAATACAGATTATGTAGGGCCAGCGCATTTTTTAAAGTTATCTTCCGAGATATCTTCCAGGGAGCGGTCATGACGTCGAGAGCTGTGCGGGATACGGCGCCGTTTACCTTTGGCACCAAGGCGGAGACTTTGGCCCGCATCGGGCCGCATCTGGATAAATTCGTGGTGCCGCGCTCGTATCATTTTACCCTTCGCCAGTGGCGCGATGATCCCGGTACGGTGTTGAATGGTTTGTCGCGGCAATTCCGGGATGAAACGGTCATCGTCCGCTCGTCGGCCCATGGCGAGGACGGCGCGGACAGCAGCATGGCGGGGCAATTCGAATCCATCGCCAATGTATCCATGGCCACGCCGGGTACCGTAGAAGCGGCGATCACCAAGGTCATCGCCTCGTATGCCCACGACGGCGCGGCGGAGAAGCCTGAGGATCAGGTCCTCGTCCAAGCGATGCTGAACGATGTTTTGATGAGCGGCGTGCTGTTTACCCAGGATCTCAACACCGGCGCGCCCTATTACGTTATCAACTATGACGACGAAACCGGACGCACCGATACGGTGACCTCGGGCGGGGCCTATTCAAACCGTACCCTGGTCGTCCACCGCGGCTCCCTGAATGCCGTGCAATCGGATCGCTTCCAAGCCCTGCTCGCCGCCACGGTGGAGCTGGAAGCTGCGATCCCAACCCAGGGCCTGGACATTGAATTTGCCGTGGACCAGGCTTTGGTGGTGCATCTGCTGCAAGTTCGTCGAATGACCGCGCTTCCGGCGGCGAACCCAGACTTGGCCGAGCAGGTGGATGAAGCGGCAGGCCGCATTCGGGCCTTCGTCCGCGACCGTTTCGCGCCCATGTCGGGCGTCCATGGCCGCCGCTCCATTTTTGGCCAGATGCCCGATTGGAACCCGGCGGAAATGATCGGCCGGGCTCCGCGCCCCTTGGCCTTGTCGCTCTACCGCCATCTGATCACGGACCGCGCCTGGCGCCAGGCGCGCAGCCAGATGGGCTATGCGGAACCGCGCGGCATGCCTTTATTGGTCTCGCTGGGCGGCCAGCCCTATATTGATGTGCGTTTGAGCTTTCATTCCCTGCTGCCCGCCGGCCTGGATAAAAGCATCGCCGAAAAACTGAGCAACGCCTGGCTTGACCGCCTCAGTACCCAACCTCAGCTGCATGACAAGGTGGAATTCGATGTCGCCATTACGGCGTTGAGCTTCGATTTCGAAGAACGCCTGGCAACGCAATGCCCCGGCGCCTTGGATGCGGATGAGACAGCGAACTTTCGCGCCGCCCTTTCCAAGCTGACCGGCGCCCTGTTGCGGGGCGAGGTTGCGCCCATGGCGTCGGAGCTGGCGAAAATCCAAAATCTGGCCGACCTGCGGCAGAGCCTGGCGCGCCAAGGCTCGACTGATCTGGCGGGCGTCGCGGCGTTGCTGGAGGACTGCATCACGCTGGGCACCATTCCATTTTCGATCCTGGCCCGGCATGCCTTTATCGCCCAATCACTGCTGCGTTCATTGGTTGCACGAAAGATTCTGAGCGCCGCTGAAGCCGATAGCTTGATGGCTTCGGTACGCACCGTGGCCGGCGAGATGGCCGACGACTGCCGTGATCTTGTCGCCGGCGATCTAGGCCGCGAGGCGTTTTTGGAACGTTATGGCCATTTGCGGCCAGGCACCTACGATATCCTCTCCGCCCGTTACGACCAGCGCGACGATCTGTTCACCGGCGCAACGGCGCTCGCCACACCGGCGGCCTCCGTACCGTTCGAGCCCACGGCGGCGCAAATTGAGCAGATTGATACGTTGTTGGCAGAGGAGGCCTTCGGAATTTCGGCGGCTGATCTGTTCGAATATATCCGCCAGGCCACGGCGGCGCGGGAATACGCCAAATTCGTATTTACCCGCAATCTTTCCGATGCCCTTGAGGGCATTGCCGCCTGGGGCGAGAGCATCGGGCTGAGCCGCGATGATCTCTCCTATCTAGATATCCGCGATAGCCTCGATACCCTGGTGGAAATCAACGAAGGTGACGTGGAACGCCACCTGCGCCCACGGACCATGGCTGGACGGAGGCGGCACGACACC
>Ga0233430_1006094_pt1 | contig 10073 bp, 9 predicted proteins | sample SI_118_April2016_2_FD_179883 | JGI IMG/M metagenome (GOLD analysis project Ga0233430, IMG submission 179883) | Seawater microbial communities from Saanich Inlet, British Columbia, Canada - SI_118_April2016_150_MG | ecosystem: Environmental > Aquatic > Marine > Inlet | place: Canada: British... | reverse complement strand
CTGATGGCGACCGGTTTTGTTGAAAACTTTGCTGAAATACCTGCATTCGCTGAAGAATTCCCGTTCACCATCACGGGCGGCCTGAACCTGGCCAAAGCGCCCTGGAACAACACAACTGTGCAAACACTCGCCAGCATGTTCCACGCCCTGAAATCAAATCAGACGCCGAATATTGGTGGCGTACACAGCATTGGTGCGCTGGGCTATCTTCAGGGTTTCACTATCCTGAAAGAAATTCCTGCCTACCAGTAGAAACCAGCGACAGCGGCTGTTGGCATGTGACCCGCCTTGATGGCTGCAGCTTCAATTTTTACGGCATCTTGCTGATCGCCGCCCAGTTCTTCGGCGTGAATGCCACTAAGAACAAAAAGTGAAGCAATGCCAACATTATTGGCTCCGGCGATGTCGGTGCGAAAACTATCCCCGACACCAATGATGCGGGATTTTTCGATCCCGCCAAGCCGTTCAAAACACAATTCATATCCCGGTGGATAAGGTTTTCCATTGTAGCGAACCTCGCCACCCATTTTCTCATAATGAGCCGCGATGGAGCCTGCGCATAATACCATTTTGGTTCCACGCATCACGGACAGGTCCGGATTAGCGCAAATCATCGGCAAGTTTCGCGAGCGGGCTTTGGCAAAGATTTCATCGTAATCAGCTTCTGTATCGACTTCGTCATCATAAAGACCTGACGTCAGGACAAAATCTGCGTCCGCCATGTCTTTGACTTCATCGACACCAGTACCGTGTAGCAAGCCGTGGTCTCGATCAGGTCCGACGTGGAAGTATTTTTGTCCCAAAGCCGCATGCCAGTCGTCATCACGACGTTGCACATGCAATCGGGTGACATCGCCCGACGTCACCAGCACATCATAGGCTTCGCGCGGCACGCCAAAGCCTGCCACCTGATCTTTCACTTTGTCCGATTGCCGGGGCGCATTTGACAACAACACAACCTTCTTGCCTGCTTCATGCAGTTTTGCCATGCAATCAAGCACACCTGGATAAGGCTCAACCCCATTGTGGACGACACCCCATAGATCAAGGATCAGGGCGTCATATTGATCTGCGATTTCAGAGACACCCGCGAGCAAAGGCAAAGTCATGTTGGCTTCCGGTTCGTAAGTTGAAGGTAAAATTAAGTGTGGTCTGCACCAACAGCATCAGCCACAGAAGAAAATCCGTCGCGCTGAAGCAAGGCAGCCAGTTCCTGCTTTATCGTAACCACAAGTCTGGGTCCGGCGTAGGCGAGAGCTGTGTAGAACTGCACAAGAGATGCTCCTGCCCTGATTTTGGCATAGGCGTCCGCACCTGACGCGATACCACCGGCGCCGATCAAAATGACGCTGCCCCTGGTTAACCGATACATATCACGCAACACCTCAGTCGACAGCGCAAACAGCGGAATACCGCTCATCCCGCCAACTTCTGATTTGTTGGCATTCTCCAGGCCATCCCGGGAAAGTGTCGTGTTGCTAACGATCAGACCATCGATACCGTGCGTCATCACGGCTTCTGCGATAACCTCCCGACCAAGATCATCCAGATCAGGGGCAACCTTGACCACAAGAGATTTCCGCACCCCGTCTACCACCGCCAGTTCGTCCCGTGCTGCACAGCAACGGGTGAGCAGTTCATCCATTTCCGCCTTGCCCTGCAAATCCCGCAAGCCAGGGGTATTGGGTGAAGAGATATTGATTGTGATGTAATCTGATAGCCCGGCCAGGCGTTGAATGCCCGTGACATAATCTGCAATGCGATCTTCGCTGTCTTTGTTGGCACCAACATTGGCCCCCAGAATACCACGTTTGTTCGAACGTGCTTCCAGACGCGATGTCACCACTTCCACGCCTTCATTGTTGAAGCCATTGCGATTGATCACGGCACCATCTTCGGGCAAGCGGAACAGACGCGGTCTCGGGTTTCCATATTGTGGCAGCGGCGTCACACTGCCGATTTCGACAAAACCAAATCCTTGTCCCAGCATGGCATCAGGCACTTCAGCATTTTTATCAAAACCCGCGGCAAGTCCAACAGGATTAGGGAATGATAACCCCAGAGCGTCTATCCTCAGGATTTGCTCATCAGGAGCAGACTGGTCTGGAACCAAACCTGTACGCAACGCCCTTATCGTCAAGCGATGAGCGGTTTCCGGGTCAATGTGTTTGAGAAAAGGCGATACCAGCGGATACAGATCGATCAAAACAAACTCCCTTGCCGAGGTGGCTTCTGCTCGCCGCCCTCATCCGCGTTGGGTGTATCATTGATGTCTGCTGTGGGCAATTCAATCGGCTCAAGACAGGTCGGATCATTGTTGCGCGGTGAGTTCACGTGCATTGAGACCGGGTGCACGGTCAAACCATCGTCCCTGGCTTTGTCCATGGTGTTCTGAACCGCCTCCATATCATTGACGCCTTCACCCAGCCAGATCGGGAAATCATCGGGCTGGACGATGACAGGCATCCGATGATGCAAAGGTCGCGTAAATTCACCGGCTTCGCGGACGATAATGCTGCAACTTTCAACAATCTCGCCGTCTTCAGGCGAAACCCAGCGATCCCACAATCCGGCAAATACAATTAACCCACCATCCTTGCGCTTGAACAGCCACGGCTGTTTGCCGTCAGGCCCCTTAACCCATTCGAAATACCCATCTGCAGGGATCAAACATCTGCTGGATTTGAAGGCTTTGCGAAATGAAGGTTTTTCAGCCACGGTTTCTGCCCGGGCGTTTATCGTTTTGGCACCAAAGTCCTTGTTCTTTGCCCACGACGGTTTCAGGCCCCAGCGCATCATGCTCAATTCACGCCCTTGATCATTGCACCGCACGACAGGTACATCCTGGCTGGGGGCTATATTGTATCTGGGGGCCAGATTGACCAGTTCCCTTAAACCAAACAGTTGGTACATGGCCTCTGGCGGCGTTGTCAGGCTGTAGCGTCCACACATGGAACCAGTATAATCCGATGATTGAACGGGGAACAGCGCTTGTTTTACCCAAACAGGAACTGCATGAGTTACGGGACGCAAAATGCTCCATACAGTTATTAGAATACTCTGGTTGGAACACAGGACAAATAACGCTATTCTTTCGTGAAATAGTATTCCTTTACCCCCTCCGTTACCTGACCGGCAGTCTGACCTGTGCCGGTTTTTCCATGACTGAAAGGACGATTTGATGGCTGGCGTATATTTTGCCGAAGGTGCCTGGCACGACGAGCCCCAAAAACTGATTGGACCCGAAGACCATTCCTTCTGGCTGGGGTCTTCCGTCTTTGACGGTGCCCGATCCATGAATGGCTGTGCACCGGATATTGAGCCCCATTGCCAGCGGCTTCATAATTCCGCTGTATCGATGGGACTGGTGCCAACGATGGAACCTGCTGAAGTTGTCGCATTGTGCCGCGAAGGTGTGCGCAAAATGCCACAAGACTCCGAGCTATATATTCGTCCCATGTATTACGCCACAACTGGCTTTGTGGTGCCTGATCCGGAAGGCACAAAATTCTGCCTGTCTGTTTATGACGCTCCTATGCCTGGCTTTACAGGCTTCAAGGTGCATCTCTCGCGTCGCAGGCGTCCGGCTCAGGACATGGCGATTACGGAGGCCAAAGCCGGTGCCTTGTATCCCAATTCTTCACGTGCCCTGCGCGAAGCCATGGCGGAAGGATACGACAACGCGATTATCATGGATGCAAACGGCAATGTCGCCGAGTTCGCGACAGCCAATCTCTGGATCGTCAAGGACGGTGTCGCCTACACGCCAGCGCTTAATGGTACGTTCCTCGCAGGTGTTACGCGCAAGCGGATCGCCGAACTGCTGGCCGAAGATGGTACAGAAGTTGTACAGACCACCTTGTCATTTGATGATGTCATGAAAGCGGATGAAGTTTTCAGCAGCGGCAATTATGGCAAGGTTCAGCCGGTTACCCAGGTTGAGGATCGTGACCTGCAGCCCGGACCCGTCGCGCGCAAAGCTTACGACCTCTATATGGACTATGCCAAAGGCCATGATCTCTTCGCCTGATCCATAAAAATGAAAACCCCGGAAGCAGATCCAACTGCTTCCGGGGTTTTTTTGTCCAACAGCGGTCAGGCTGACAAATCTTCACCTGCCAACGCGCGCCGGATCAGTGTCACAGACTCGTTCACACCGTACAACGCCAGAAACGAGCCCATACGCGGTCCCTGGGATTGCCCTAGCAACGTTTCATAAAGCGCCTTGAACCAGTCCCTCAGGTTTTCATATCCATGTGCCTTGCCGATGGCGTAGACCTCGGTCTGTATGGCTTCGTTTTCAGCTTCGGCACCCAAAGCTTCCAGTTTGGATGCCAGGTCTTCAAGGGCTGCAATTTCACCGCCTTCTGGTGCCCGGTAGTTTTTGTTGGGTCGCACAAAATCACGATAATAAGCTATGGCATACCCGGCCAGACGATCCAGAATTGGATGATTTTCCGGCTTGGCACCTTCTACATAGCGGCTGATAAAACCCCACAACACTGCGGGATCTTCGGTATTGCAAACACTGGCCAGGTTCAGAAGCATGGCAAAACTGATCGGTACATCTTCTTCTGGCGGTTGCCCCGTATGAATATGCCAGGCAGGATTTGCGAGCTGCTTGTCATCTTCCTGTTCGGCATATTTTCCCAGATGCGAAAGATATTCGTCCACTGCCTTGGGGATCACATCAAAGTGCAATCTCTTGGCTTTGCGCGGGGAATTGAACATATAAAGCGACAGGCTTTCCGGAGAAGCATATTTCAGCCATTCCTCGATGGTCAGACCATTGCCCCGCGACTTGGATATCTTTTCCCCGTTTTCGTCGAGGAACAATTCGTAGGTCAAACCTTCCGGCGGCTGGGCTTTCAGCACACGACAAATCTTGCTCGACAATTTGACGGATTCGATTAAATCCTTGCCGGACATTTCATAGTCCACATCAAGAGCCGTCCAGCGCATGGCCCAGTCAACTTTCCATTGCAGTTTGCAATTTCCGCCGGTGACCAGGGTTTCAACCTTCGATCCGTCTTCATCCTGATAGACAATTGTACCGGCTTTCACATTGCGTTCGAGAACCGGCACCTGCAACACGATGCCTGTTTTGGCGCAAACCGGCAGGAACGGGCTGTACGTCGCCTGGCGTTCTGCGCCCAATGTTGGCAGGATGATGCTGATGATGGCTTCGTAGTTCTCAAGGACGCGCAGCAAAGTCGCATCAAAATCACCGGCCTTGTACTTTTCGGTCGACGAGACAAATTCGTAATCAAAACCAAAATCATCCAGGAAGGCGCGCAATCGGGCATTATTGTGGTGCCCGAAACTTTCATGTGTGCCGAAAGGATCAGGAATTTGTGTCAGGGGTTTGCCCAGATGTGGCTCAAGTATTTCCTTGTTCGGGATATTATCTGGAATCTTGCGCAAGCCGTCCATATCATCTGAAAAGGCAAATAACCGCGTCGGCAAATCAGAGATCTCAGCAAAGGCATGGCGCACCATAGCTGTACGCGCAACTTCACCGAAAGTCCCGATATGTGGCAGACCAGACGGGCCATAGCCTGTTTCGAACAGTACATAGCCTTTGTCATTTGGCTTTTTTGCCATGCGTTTGACAATGCTTTGTGCTTCAAGAAATGGCCATGCTTTGCTAGCCAATGCGGCTTCAGCCTTGTTCGACATCTGATTTGATCTTTTGTTACCTGAAAAGAAGTCAGGGCTATTCCATCCTTGCCGAAAATGCCTCTGTCTTTGTATCCAGCGCCCCATACGGGCTTATTGCTACACGATGCTTCCAGCCTGACTGGAAACGCTCTGGAAACTAGGCTTTGAGCGTCTTTTCGTCAATGTCTGATGCCACAGAGGCCAATTCTTGTGCCCTGCTCTGGCAGGGATTCCAGGGCGTCGATATACTGCGCCATATGTCAGATCCTTTTTCCCTTCCCAGAGAACCAATCCGCCCTGCCCTGCCCGAAATATCGGCACCGGCAATGGCGGTGGGTCCGCGTGGAGCGATCTGGCTGACTGCTGATGGTGAGATAGAGCATCTGAATTTCCAGGAAGCTGCACAGCGCGCGACCAGTACACCGGTCATCGTCTGTCACGCACCGACAATATCGAGACGACTGCGAAGAGATAATCTGGCCTTGCTGGACGTTCTGGAATTATTTGCCTTCGTGCGCCCGGCCAAATTTTGCCTCCCCACGATCAATGGCATTGCTTCGGCCGTGGATATGCAGGGTTCTGATAATCTGGAAGATCAGGTTCTGGCCCTTTGGGAGATACCGAAGTTGCTGGTGCATGAGTTTCACCATGCTCCACAGGACAAATACCTTCGGGCCTTGGTCGGTACGCTGACGGCATCCGGGTGGCCATGGGCATCGTGGCTTGGTGTTGCTGCAAATACCGACGAACCACAAACCAGACGCGGTCTGGACATCTGGAACCGCTTGCCGGAAATCGAAGATCAGGCACCCCCGCCGCCTGCAGGGAATGAAGCGGTTTCAGCAGATGAAGCACTGGCCCGTCTGGATGAATTGCTGGATTCAAATGCGGAGGCCCGCCAGCAACAGCGTGACTATGCGATCAATGCCGCGAAGGCTTTTGCACCGCGTGATGTCGATGGCGCGCCAAATATGGTCCTGGCCGAAGCAGGTACCGGCGTTGGTAAGACCCTGGGCTACATCGCTCCCGCCAGTGTCTGGGCGCAAAAAAATGAAGGTACGGTCTGGCTATCAACCTACACCAAGAATTTGCAACGCCAGTTGGATCAGGAACTGGAAAAACTGTATCCGGACCCAATTGTCCGGCAGGAAAAAGCAGTGTTGCGCAAAGGTCGCGAAAATTACCTTTGTTTGTTGAACCTGGAAGAAGAAGCGAATCGGGCCCAGCAAGGTCGCCTGACAGTTGCAGCAGCCCTGATGTCCCGTTGGGCCGGGGCCACGCGGGACGGGGATATGATCGGCGGCGATTTTCCGGCCTGGCTGGTGCACCTGTTTGGCTCGGCTCGGACTCTGGGATTGGCGGACCGGCGCGGAGAATGCGTGTATTCAGCTTGCAGTCATTATCGTAAATGTTTCATTGAACATGTTCAGCGCAAAGCCCGACGGGCCGAGATTGTTGTAGCCAATCATGCGCTGGTGATGATCCAGGCTGCCATGGCCGATGATACAAGTGAATTGCCCACGAGATATGTATTCGATGAAGGCCATCATGTCTTTGATGCTGCCGATAGCGCCTTCGCTGCCCATCTCAGTGGGATGGAAGCCGCCGAACTGCGACGCTGGGTTCGGGGTGCCGAAGGCAATCGCCGCAGACGTGCCCGGGGTCTGGAAGCCCGTATTGGAGATTTGGTTGGAGACGACGACAAGGCCGAAAAAAGCCTGAGTGCTATCAAACGTGCGGCGGCGGCTTTGCCTGGAGAAGGTTGGTTGAAGCGGCTTGTTGAGGTTGCCCCCAGTGGTCCGGCGGAAATATTCCTTTCAGAGCTCAATAAGCTGGTAATCGCCCGCCAGTCACAACCCGACAGCAACTATAGCCTGGAGACAAATACCAACGATCCAACAGAAGCCATGGCCGCTGCGGCGGATGAGCTTTCAACGGCCCTTGTAGCCCTGGCCAAGCCAATGCATCGCCTGGCAAAGCAAATGATGGCGCGTCTGGAAGATGAGGCCGAAACCCTGGACAGCGACAGCCGCCGTCGGCTGGAAGCTGCCGCACGCGGTTTGCGACGCCGAGCCGACAGCGCGACAGCGTGGCGGATGATGCTGGACAGTCTGGGACGTCCTTTGCCGGAAGAATATTGCGATTGGTTTGGCGTTGAACGAAGTGATGGCCGCACGACCGATATCGGTATGTATCGGCACTGGGTCGATCCTACATTGCCATTGTCTGAAGCCGTTCTAAGGCGTGCCCATGGCGTATTGATGACATCAGCCAGCCTGCGGGACCGCAGTCTGGATGAAGATGACTGGGCAAGCGCCGAATTTCGCACGGGCGCCCAGCATCTGGCAATGCCAGCCCTGCGGACGAGTTTGACATCCCCGTACGATTATGCCGACGTCACGCGCGTGTTCATAGTTAATGACCTGAACCGGAATAATGCAGATCTGATCGCAGCGGCTTTCAGGGAACTGTTTCTGGCCTCACGGGGCGGTGCTCTGGGTTTGTTTACTGCTATTTCGCGACTCAGAGCGATTCACCAGCGACTGACGGCTGCTATGGATGAAGCCGGTCTGGGTCTCTATGCACAGCATATGGATGCCCTGGATACCGGCACGCTGGTTGACATATTCCGGGCTGAAGAAGATGCCTGCCTGTTGGGAACCGACGCCGTTCGTGATGGCGTGGATGTGCCGGGCCGCAGTTTGCGTTTGATCGTATTTGACCGCGTTCCCTGGCCTAGACCGTCTATTCTGCATAAATCGCGCAAATCTGCCTTTGGTGGCAGTCGCTATGATGACATGCTGACGCGCCTGAAGCTGAAGCAGGCTTATGGGCGATTGATCCGGCGCAATAGTGACCGTGGTGTCTTTGTTATGCTGGATTCAGCCCTGCCAACAAGGTTGCTGGATGCCTTCCCCGAGGGGGTTGAAGTGCAGCGACTGGGCCTGGCAGAGGTCATTCAGCAAACACGCCATTTCCTTGGGAACGATCCTGTGGGACAATAGGTAAATCATCCCGGACCCCACTGTCCGGCCAACTCGTGCGATTCCGGTTTAGACGGAATCATTTAAGCTTCGATTGTTGGTTCATACCAAAGGGTTTGAGACAACGCTGCGTTTCCGTAAAACATGGAAATGCTCTGGATTGAGACAGGTAATTCAATATGCAACATACGGCACTTATCTACACCATGGTCCTGATGTCGGCTGCCGATTCAGACATGACTGATCGGGAACTCCTTTTGATCGGCGACATTGTTCGTACGATGCCCGCATTTAAGGATTTTGACGACAAATTGTTACCCGGCATTGCCGAAAATTGCGCCGAGATCCTGGGTCAGGAAAATGGCATGGATACGATCATCGGCATTATTGCCGACAGTTTACCTGAACGCCTGTGCATGACTGCCTACGCCCTGGCGTGTGACGTGGCTGCAGCCGATGGCCACGTCCAGCAGGAAGAACTGCGTCTTCTGGAAATGATCCGCCACAAACTGAACGTTGACCGCCTGCATGCAGCTGCGATCGAGACCGGCGCTGCTGCCCGATATCAGAAAGTCGACTAGATTTTATTAAGGAAACCCGCGACTTCGGTAATTCCTTCCGACCAGTTTTGCTCTTCGGTCCGTCCTGATTTCTTGCGCGGTTTAAAACTGTGATCGCCGTCTTCCAGCCAGTGAAGACGTATCTTCTTTGACAGAGTGTATCCGCTGACAGCATCCTGATTGCCCATGGTGTCGCGGGTACCTTGAACAATCAATGTCGGCGCTTTCAGACCCGCCAGATGCTCTGTGCGGGTTTTCTCTGGCTTGCCAAGTGGATGAAAAGGGTATCCGAGACACACCAGACCATCTGCGGCTTGGTCATCTGCGACAAGGCTGGCGATGCGTCCACCCATCGACTTGCCACCAATAATCAGTCGCCCGTCTTTCGGCATGGTATTACGAACCGCTGCGATCACTTCAGCCCACGCTTCCTGTAGTTTTGGTGCACGGTCCGGCGGGCGTTTACTGCCCGTTGCACGGCGCGTTTGCATATAGGGAAATTCAAACCTGCCCACACATAAACCGGTTGCCGCCAGTCCTTCGGCAAACGCCACCATAAAAGGACTGTCCATGGGCGCACCTGCACCGTGGGCAAGAATAAGTGTGTGTTGCCTCTTTCGTGCACCGTCAAACAACATTGTCGATAGGATAGTCATGTTTCCTCCTGTATCACACAGATCACATGCATGATCACAAAGTCGTGGTCAAGGCTTGCCTGAACGTCATTATTGGCGAGACTTGAATTCTGGACACCAAAGGAGAGCCCGCGCGTGGCGCAGTATATTGTTGAACATGAACCACTGATCAGGCTTGCCTGTTTTGTTGGCATCTTTGCCGCCGTCGCTCTTGCTGAAATTCTGTCCCCACG
>Ga0233430_1006086_pt1 | contig 10083 bp, 9 predicted proteins | sample SI_118_April2016_2_FD_179883 | JGI IMG/M metagenome (GOLD analysis project Ga0233430, IMG submission 179883) | Seawater microbial communities from Saanich Inlet, British Columbia, Canada - SI_118_April2016_150_MG | ecosystem: Environmental > Aquatic > Marine > Inlet | place: Canada: British... | reverse complement strand
CGGCGGTATTGCAGAACACGGGACATGCCGACAGCCCGGGCGGCTTCGATCTCGCCATGAGGCACAGCCTGGATAGCGCCTCTGAAAATCTCGGCGGTATAGGCGGCCGTATTCAGGCTGAAGGCGATGATGGCACACCAATAAGCTTCGCGAAAAATCGGCCAGAGAAAACTTTCGCGCACGGCTTCAAATTGACCGAGACCGTAATAGGTCAGGTATATCTGCACCAGCAGCGGCGTGCCCCGGAAATAGAAGATGTAGCCATAGGCCGCACCCATAAATATTGGATTCTTCGAGGTGCGCATCAGCGCCAGCGGCACCGCCAATACAAAGCCGATGATCAAGGCAATGATCACCAGCTCAAGCGTCGTCGCCGCCCCCGCCATCAAGGCCGGTAAACTGTCGCGCACAAGTTCATATGTTTCCTGAAGCATGAACTATATCCGCTTCACGCCGCGCGTCAGGCGCTTTTCGGCCGTTTGCAGGACAGCCATGGAAATAGCCGTCAGGGTCAGATAGATCACGGCGGCAAAAGCAAAGAAAGTGAACGGATCTTGCGTTGAACCCGCCGCCACATAGGTCTTGCGCATCAATTCATCCAGACCGATGACAGATATCAGCGCTGTATCTTTCAGCAACACCAGCCACAAATTGCCAATACCCGGCAGGGCAAAACGCCAGACTTGCGGTAGCATGATGCGACGGAAGACTTGCAAGCGGTTCATGCCGATCGCCTGGGCGGCTTCGATCTGACCTTTGTGGATCGAGAGGATCGCGCCGCGAAAAACTTCCGTGGCGTAGGCACCGAAGACAAAGCCCAGCGTCAGCACACCCGCCGTAAAGGCATCAATTTCGACATACTCTTCGCTGCCCAGCGCCCTGAATAACTTCTGCGCCAGAATTGTGCCGCCATAGAACAGGATCAACAGCAAGATCAGTTCCGGTATGCCGCGTACAAATGTCGTATAGGCATCGGCCAGTTTCCGGGCAACAATATTGCTTGAAAGCTTGGCCGTCGCCCCCAGCATGCCCAATACCAGCCCGACCAGCAGCGATAGCGATGCCACGCCAATGGTCATTTTCAGACCGATCCAGAGCTGATCTTCATAACCGTGCAGCATCAGGTCAGAACTTCAAACAAACGCCGCCGACCCTGCAAAGGATCGACGGCGAAATTGTCTTGAACGTCATATGGTGTGGCTGACTTATTTGCCGTAGACGTCGAACTTGAAGTATTTGGCGTTGATTTTCTGGTAGACGCCATTGGCGCGAATACCTGCAATGGCCGCGGTAAATTTGGCCGCCAGATCCGCGTCGGCCTTGCGTACGGCAATACCGGCGCCATCGCCAAACCATTTTTTGTCAGTGAAGTCCGGGCCGACAAATTCAGCATTTGCGCCGTTTGGTGTTTTCAGGAAACCATCCATCAGGGCAACACTGTCAGCCAACAGCAAATCAAGGCGTCCGGCTTTAAAATCAAGATAGGCTTCATCCTGCGTTGCATAGGATTTAACCGTCATCAGCTTGCCGTAATTATCAGTCACGAAGTTGGCGTGAATGGTGGCGCGCTGAACGCCGACTGTTTTACCTTTCAGGCTGGCATCATTGATCTCAATGCCCGAGCCTTTTTTGCGCACAAACTTGGCAGGTGTTGTGTAGTACTTGCCAGAGAATGAAACCTTTTTCTTGCGCTCCTCGGTGATCGACATGGAGGCAATAACGGCGTCATATTTATTGGCATTCAGAGCCGGAATAATACCGTCCCAGTCCTGGGCCACGATGGTGCAGGATGCCTTCATCTCGGCACACAGAGCGTTGGCAATATCCACGTCGAAGCCCTGCAATTTGCCAGCCTTGTCGGTGAAGTTAAACGGAGGGTATGCGCCTTCAGTGGCGATGCGAATTTTTCCCCATTCCTTGGCCATAACCGGTGAAGCTGCAACGGCCAGAACAACAGCCGAAACGGCTGCGAGCATTAGTTTTTTCATTTTATTTCCCTGTATCTATTTGATGCCACCTTCCGGATGCACCTTATCGGCGTTCCTTTGGTGAGCTTGTTGTTCATATTTTATCGTCTGACCTGTAGCCTCTCCCGTTTGCGCACCGTCCGTCAAGCATTAGCGAGGCCTTTTTGAGCAATTTGCATCGACTTTTGATGCCCTGCTCGCCCTTGCACCCTGTTTCCACCGACGTCTATGCTGTAGGTCCCCCCTGGGGCGTTTCCAGGTTTCGCAGAAACGCAGCCTTGCTTCAAACTCCCTGGTTTGAGCCAACCATCGATGCATAAGCGATTCCGTTTAAACCGGAATCGCCCTGACAGGAGACAACTGTGGCACGCCTTGAATTCTTCTTTGATATCTCCAGCCCCTGGACCTATCTGGCCTTCGAAAATATCCAACCCCTGGCAAGTGAAACCGGCACTGGAATCGAATGGCGGCCGTTTATGGTTGGCGGCTTGTTCAACACGATAAATCCAAGTGTCTATGAAATGCGCGCCAATCCCGTTCCGGCAAAATGGGACTATATGGCAAAGGACCTGGCCGACTGGTCGAGTTGGTCAGGGATCAAGATCAAATGGCAGCCAACGGTTTTCCCGGTCAATTCCGTCAAGGTCATGCGCGCCTGCCTGATTGCCGGCGATCAGGACAAACTGGTCCCCTTCGCCCGGGCTTGTTTCGAATTATACTGGGGTGAAGATCAGGACATCAGCCAGAACGACATCGTCGCCGAAGCCTGCCAACGCGGTGGCCTGGACCCGGCAGAAGTAGGTGACGCCATCCAGCAGCCAGAGATCAAACAGCGCCTGATCGCCAATTCAGACGAGGTGATCAAACGCGGTGGCTTCGGCACACCGACAATCTTCGTCAATCAAACCGATATGTATTTCGGCAACGACCGCCTGCCCCTGATCCGCGCGGCGATTGAGCGGGAGTGAGGCAGGTGCGGGACATCTCGATTTTCGACTTAAATATCCGACATCGGAGCCAGGTAAATGGCGCAACCGTGGCTGAATGAACTGTCTGAACTGGTGGAAGGCCTGACAGGGTCAGGTGTCGACCGGGAAAAAATCACCTGCAAACACTTTTTCAGTGGTGCGGCAGCGTATGTCGGTGGGCAGATATTCATGAGCCTGTCGCCTGCGGGACTGGCCCTGAAGCTTCCGGAAGTGGACTGCGTAACCCTGATGGCAGACGGCGGCAAACCCCTTAAATATTTTGCCAAGTCACCGGTCAAAAAAGGTTACGTTGTGCTGCCCGACAAGGTCGGCAAAGACAATGAACAACTTCATGGCTGGATATCGCGTAGTCTCGGTCACGTTGATCAAACGATCACCAACGCAAAGGAAATCTCGTGAGCACAGAACATCCGAACCAGGACAGTGCGATCAATTATATCGAGTTCAATGTTACAGACATCGCCCGTGCAAAAGGCTTCTACGGCAAGGCCTTTGGCTGGACTTTCACCGATTATGGTCCTGACTATTGTGAATTCAACGACGGCCACATGAAAGGCGGATTTGATGCAACGTTGCCAGTCACCCGTGGAGGCCCCCTGATCGTTCTTTACGGGACAGATCTGGACGCACTTTCAAAGCGCATTGAAAAAGCAGGTGGCAAAATTGTGAAACCGGTTTTCGATTTCCCCGGCGGCCAGCGCTTTCACTTCACCGACTCTGAAGGATATGAGCTGGCGGTTTGGAGCACGTCCTGAATACAGAACTCGATTGACGGCGCGAAAAGGAAGATAGACGGCGCCATTGACCGGCAGGAACTGGTTCAGTGACATCTGAAACTGTATCAGTGACTTAAGCGTTATAATCAACTGTTAACGCTGTATTATATCGAACTGGTTATATTTTTTGTCCAAAGTGGTATTATCAAAGGCAAGGTCAATTGTCAGGTGGTCACTCATTGTTGCATTTTGTCGGGCTTCAAACAGGGATACGCGCTTGTCTGACGCGTTTTGGCCAACAGGCCATAATCCTGCTTGCGTTCGCTCTGCTGGCGGTATCTTACGCGCCGGACCCGGCCCAGGCCGCAACAGATAAACCACTTCTCTTCGTAGGCCCCACAGGAGCCAAGCCCTTTCTCTATGAAGAGGAAGGCGGCCACTTTGGTATCGTCGTCGATATTATTTCAGAAATCAGAGACCTGACCGGGCGGCCCATTGATATCCAGTTGATGGATTTCCGCGAGGCACGAAAACTGGTGCGTGATGGAAAAGCGGACGGTGTGGCCCCTCTGTCCATTTCTCCCGAACGCAAGAAACATTTCGATTTCACAGACCCTCTGTTTAATTTCGTCTTCACATTATTCGCGCGCGAAAACGAATCCTATCCTGCCGAATGGCCGAACCTGAAAGGTGTCCGTGTCGGCGTCTTTGGCAAAGGTATTTCTGTTGTTCTTGCGAAAAGGCACTTCCCGAAAGCAACCCTGGTGACTTTGAAGGGCACGGAAAATGCCCTCAGGGCGGTTCAACGGTCAGAAGTCGATGCCATGATCACCACCCGGCGAACCGGATATGATGCTGTATACAACAAGGACATCAGCAATGTCGTTGCCTTGCCGGTTACCCTGTTGAGTGTGGCGGGTGGCATTGCCGTGCAAAAAGGCAACACTGCTTTATTACAGGCGTTAAACAAGGCTATTCGGCAGCTGAAAGCAGAAGGTAAAATAGATCAAATTCTGAACAAATGGGAATCTTCGCGCATTGTCCTGTTTTCCAAGGGGCAGATATTAACGACATCAGTTCTGGCTGCTGCGACAATCGGACTTTTGTTTCTGGCTCTGGTCGTATTTTATGTGCGCCGCTTGCGTCGGTCCAACAGACATCTGGAGAAAGAAATCGCGGGGCACCTTGTGACCGCGAAAGGTTTGCAGGAAAGTGAAGAGAGATTTCGAACCGTTGTCGAGCGCACACCTATTCCCATAATGGTCGTCGAAAATACGGGTAAAGTTGCTTTGCTGAACAGGAGCTTTGTCGACCACTACGGCTACACCGTTGAAGATATTCCAACCCGCGACATCTGGCTGCAGACCGCCTACCCCGACCCGGAATATCGTAAAATTATTGCTGCGAACTGGCAGTCGCAGATCAGCCAGCCAGACAATGATGGACGTGATCATATAACTTCTCGCAGGACAATTACTGTAAAGGACGGTAGCGAAAGAGAGGTTGAGTTCCGGTTCTTTGCCCTGTTGGAAAACCGTCATGCCATTACTGCCAATGATGCCACGGACCGGGCAAGGTACGAGAGAAGCCTGGGTCAGGCGAAAGAAGAAGCCGAACATGCCAACAAGGCAAAATCCGAGTTTCTGGCCAGCATGAGCCACGAGTTGCGGACGCCTTTGAATGCCATTCTGGGTTTTGCCCAGATGTTGCAACTCAAAAATGAAAACATGTTGTCGCAACGCCAGCACGAACATGTCGAAAGCATCATGAAGGGCGGCACGCATCTGCTGGATCTGGTGAACGAAATTCTTGATCTGGCAAAAATCGAGGCCGAACAAATTGTGCTGACGCTGGAAAGCGTGAATGCCAATGACGTCGTTTCTGATTGTCTGGCCCTGACAAAACCTTTGGGTGAAGTCCGCAATATCAGCTTTGTCGATAATTTCAGTCAGGGTCCACAAATACTGTTGCAAACCGACGAGATGCGTTTCCGCCAGGCCTTGCTCAATCTTCTGTCGAATGCGGTCAAATACAACAAGGAAGGCGGCACGGTTACCTTGTCAGGCGAGGAAACCGCAGAAGGATATGTTCACATCTCTGTCGAGGATACTGGTATCGGTATTGGCGAAAAAGATCGAAAAAGTGTGTTTCAGATGTTCAATCGCCTCGGTGCTGACGCCCAGATCGCCCGTGAAGGCACCGGTATCGGGCTCACGGTAACCAAACTTTTGATCGAATGCATGGCCGGGCGGGTCGATTTTACAAGTGAAGAAGATGTTGGCAGTACTTTCTGGTTTGAACTTCCCCTGCAGTCGAACAGCAATGTCCTGATCTGGACAGACCAACTGCGTATCGGCGTCGATGCCATCGACAGGGATCACCAGATCATCGCCACGATGACCAACCGTATTCTCAATCATTTGGCGGACCCGGAAGAATTGAACGACGCCTTACACGAGCTCGTTGACTTCGCCGCTCTGCATTTTCGCCGCGAAGAAGTCATCATGGCGACATGCAGTTACCCGGACATTGTGGCGCACAGTGCAGAACACCAGCGGCATCTGACCCAATTGAAAGATATTGCTGATCTGGCCCTGAAACACGGCGACGCTGAAACCCAAATCCAGGTTAACGACATCCTCAGGGACTGGTTGTTCGAACACATCATGAATGCGGATACCCGGATCGCCAAATATACCAGGGGCAACGGTCAGGAAATCCACGAGGCGCTCAGCAAGGTTGTCTGACCTTCCCCGGTTGCGAACAGGAAAATTACTGGCCTTTGGTCCCGGCGCGGCGGTTCAGATAGCTTTCGCGATTGACGGTTAACAAGGGCAATTTACCGAGACCACGTGCGACCGAATCCCAAAGATCAACGTCGCGGCTGTAAACCAGGCCAATGGTCTCAAGAATTTTTCTGGATCCGTCATTACCGGGATCAAAGCAGGCGTAAAACTTGTCGTGACCCGCATCGCGGAAATACCAGTCGGCGGCCCGGCTGGCTGCTTCCAGACCCAGCCCCTTGCCCCAGTAATCCTTGCCATATCCGTATCCCAGTTCCGCACCTTCACCATCGATCTGGGCCCGTTCAAATCCACAAAACCCAAGCATAGCACCAGGTTCAGCCAGCGCATCTGTTCGGGCGCATACGGCCCAGCCACCATAGCCTTCCGGCACCCAGGGGGCAGAATAACATTCGATATACTGGGCAGCAGCCGCCTTTTCTTCTGCAAGCGATGTCGGCTGCACCGACAGGGTCATCATCACGTCGGGATCACGCATAACAGTGCGCCAAAGCTCATCTGCATCTTCAGACACAAATGGCCTCAGGGTCAGGCGTTCAGTATGCAGGGTTGGCGCTGTCATGCGCTGGTCTCGTCCACAAATCCGATCTTCATGCGGCGATTATGTCGCCCCTTGTTGTCGACTTTCAAGACACGCAAGCGTCGGGACTGACCGGTGGAAGTCAGGTGTGTGCCCCCACAAGCCTGGCGGTCCAGACCAACAATTTCCACCACCCTGACCAGACCATCATCCTGAGCCGGCGGAGACACGGCCTTGCTGCGAAACAGGCCGGGTTCAGCCTCGGCATCCGCGCGTGTCATATCGACAAAACGCACTGTCAGGTCCTGTTGCACAATGTCGTTCATGGGACTTTCCAGTGCCCGCAACTGATCATTGTTGGCATCGGGCAAATCCAGATCAATCCGTAATGTGCCCTTGTCCCCCAGTTGGGCCCCGGTCAGCAGGGCCCCGTCAAAGGCTTGATAAGCAACCGCATTGGCAATGTGGGCCACCGTGTGTAATTCGCTCATATATTGGCGAAACACTGGATCGACATTTAATTGCACCTTCCCTGAAAGCTCGGCGTCCGTATCCAGCAAGTGCCACATATGATCGCCGTCCACTTCGATGCCGGTTACAACAGCCGACCCGCCTGTCCACTCCAATGAACCACGATCTGTCATCTGGCCTCCACCCCCCGGGAAGAAAGGCGACCGTGCAACCGCTACGGCACCGGGCCGGGCGTCGATAATCGCCGTTTCCAGCTGCAGCACATCCTGGTGATCCTGACAGAACAGCCGGGAGAAGGTTTTACCCGCCTGATTATTCATTTGTCGTGAAAGGCGATGCTGTCGTCGGGTGCGGCTTCGTGATTGCTCAGGGTATAATCGCGCAACACTGATGCCACGCGTAACCGGTAATCCTGGAACAGACCATCACGTCCCTTGCGCTGGGCCACACGATGTTCCTCGACATTGCGCCAGGCCTGAACGGCTTCTTCATCGCGCCAGAACGACAGGGAGACAAACCTGCCGGGACTGGTGACGCTTTCGAACCGTTCAATAGAGATAAATCCGTCCCGGTCTTCCAGCAAAGGTCTCAGCTCTGCGGCCACATCAAAATATTCGCTCGTTTGCGCCGGGTCAGGCTGGAACTCGAAGATTACCGCAATCATGATTTTCCATTTTTGAAGACGTTATTTATCAAACCGCGAAGCGGCCCGTTCAATAGCATCTTCGTTGATATCGTAGTGGCGGTAAATATCTATTGTGTCGCCACTTTGACCAAATTCACGCACACCTAAGGGCGAAACTGCATGACCACGAACCCCGCCCAGCCAGGCCAACGACGCCGGATGACCATCAATGACGGTTACCAGCCGGGCATTGGCAGCCAGAGGTTCCATCAAGTCTTCCACGTGCGCCATTTGCCCGTCATCCGTTCCGTGCAGTCTTTTGCGCTCAAGCTGTTGCCAGTCGTTGTACAATCGATCCGTCGAGGTCACGATCAGCAGACCGGCATCAGGGTGTTTTTCAAGCAATCGGTTATGGGCCGTGATGGCCTCCGTGGTCAGGGCACCTGTGCAAATGATGGCCATGCCGCCATCTTTGCCGGGCTTGTGCAGCCAATACCCACCATGAATGATCTGGTGTTTAAGGTCATCATCCAGCGTGCGTGACAGTTGCACGACGGGTCGCGTCGAAAGCCTGAGATACACGGCGCCACCGTCAGCTTCATCCTGCATATGCTCGAACGACCAGCGCATGATTTCACCGACTTCGTCTGCAAAGGCAGGCTCGAACGACGTCAGGCCAGGTTGTCCCATACCAATCATCGGCGTTGAAATGGACTGATGCGCGCCACCTTCCGGTGCCAGGGTCACACCTGACGGTGTGCCGACGATCATGAAACGGGCGTCCTGGTAACAGGCGTAATTCAGGCTGTCGAGGCCGCGGGCGATGAACGGGTCATAGACGGTGCCGATAGGCAGCAAGCGCACACCGAATAAACTGTCGGCCATGCCAAAGGCCGCAAGGTTCAGAAACAGATCACTTTCGGCGATGCCCAGTTCGATATGCTGCCCTTCCGGTGAACGGATCCATTTCTGTACAGACGGCACCTTGCGATTACGAAATTCATCATCATGTTTTTCACGACCAAACAAACCGCGCTGATTGACCCAGCCACCCAGATTTGTTGACTGCGTCACATCCGGTGACGTCGTGACGATGCGGTCGGCAAATTCACCGCCGGTCTTTGCGATTTCATTCAGGATGCGCCCGAAAGCTTCCTGGGTTGAACCTTTTTCAACGGGTTCCAGTTTAAGCTCAGCGGGAATAGCAATGCGCGGTGCTGACTTCTTGCGACTGCCTTCGTGATTGAACGGCACAGATTTCAGAAAGCTTTCGAGGTCTCCGGGCTCCAGCCCCAAGCCTGATGTCAGGTCCCACTCCTGGCCCGGCAGAATACCATCCTGGGCGCGGTATTCCTCCATCTGCTGGTCGTTCATGATTCCGGCATGATTGTCCTTATGACCTTGCAGGGGCGTGCCGTGTCCCTTGACCGTATAGCAAATAAAGCAGGTCGGCTTGTCATCCGGCACGGTTTCAAAGGCGTTGATCAAGGCTTCCAGACAGTGACCACCCAGGTCCGTCATGACCTCATGCAATTCCTCATCGTTATAACTGTCGATCAGGGTATGTAACGCCGGATCATCGGGCAGGTCGGCCTTGATCTGTTTTCGCCACGCCGTCCCGCCCTGAAATGCCAGGGCTGAAAAAATATCATTTTCACAATCATTGAACCAGCCGCGCAAGGCCTTGCCGCCGGGACGCTGGAAAGCGTTGTACAGCTTGCGGCCATATTTAACGGTAATGACATTCCAGCCCACGGCCCGGAAGAAACGTCCGATCAGGCGGAACAGCTGTTCGTTAATCATGCCGTCCAGACTTTGGCGATTGTAATCAATCACCCACCAGACATCGCGCAGATCGTGTTTCCAGGTATCCAGTAAAGCCTCGTAGACATTACCTTCATCCAGTTCAGCGTCCCCCACCAGGGCAACCATACGGCCTGGTTTCTCCGGCGTATCGATCAGGCCCTTGGTTTGCAAATAGTCCTGGGTCA
>Ga0233430_1006084_pt1 | contig 10085 bp, 9 predicted proteins | sample SI_118_April2016_2_FD_179883 | JGI IMG/M metagenome (GOLD analysis project Ga0233430, IMG submission 179883) | Seawater microbial communities from Saanich Inlet, British Columbia, Canada - SI_118_April2016_150_MG | ecosystem: Environmental > Aquatic > Marine > Inlet | place: Canada: British... | reverse complement strand
TTTATCTTGCAGAATGGCACCCCGTAAATTATAATGCCGCCCCTACCAAATGCACCGCTGGCTCAATTGGTAGAGCAGTTGACTCTTAATCAATTGGTTCCAGGTTCGAGTCCTGGGCGGTGTACAATAAAACCAACCACTTAGGTTGGTTTTATTTTTTATAAAAGACAACTACGATTCAACTACTTTTGATGAATATACCCTCTTTTTCACGAATATCAGGGGATTCAACTACGATATCAACTACGGGAACCACAACCAAACCTATATGGGATCCTACAACCGACCTTTGAAAAATGGGTCGGGGGAGTAAATTCAACCCATCAATTCTGGGGAAAATTATTTATGGTTCAATCAAAATTTAAAAGTTGGGTGTCTACTCTGAATTCGTTTTTGGATGATTTGATTGGTAATTCAATCTATACAGTCTATGAACAACCAACCCTGAAAAAGTGGAAATCTATCAAAGAGGATGGATTTAGGAAACAGACTAAGAAGGTGGGGGATGACAGACCCAAGTCCATTAATTGGATGTTTCAAACAATTCAACCTTCTCATGAGGAGATCAATACTGTTGTGGAACGGTGGTGTCTCTCATCAGATGTAGACCAAACAGAGATGAAAAAGGAAGTAGTTCATTCTGTTCTGATGTCCTTTATGGATTCATTTGTAGAGGACTATTGTTTGTTTACAGATACTGAATTGACGATGTCTGACAACTATTTTAAGGGGTATCGACCTTCATCTAGTCATGATAAGAGTAAAGTGTATCTATACATAAAGACATTACAACCGAGTAGAAAAGAAATTGAGTCATTTATTGATATATGGGTTAATTCTAAGTACTGAAACAGTTAGACTGGAATCAAAATGGAAATCTACACGAAGAAAAATCAGAAGATTGTCCCCCTTAAACAGAAACCGTTCAAGTTGGAGAGGGACATTCAGAAATTAGTTGAATCAAATTTATCCACCCTTCTGAACCTTCAAGTGGTCAAATCTGAATTCACAGTAGGTAAATTTAGAATTGATACCCTCTCCTTCGATACTGAAACCAATTCCTTTGTCATTATCGAATACAAAAGGGACAAGAATTTCTCGGTTATAGACCAGGGATTTACCTATCTATCTACAGTTCTTGAAAACAAGGGAGACTTGATAATAGAGTATCAAGAACAGTTTGGGAAGACGGTTAAAAAGGACACAATAGATTGGTCTCAGACTCGAGTGATTTTCATCTCTCAATCCTTCAGTGATTACCAAATCGAGAGTATCAATTTCAAAGACCTCCCCATTGAACTTTATGAGATTAGACAGTACGAAAACGACACCATTACCCTTAATCGGTATCAGAGTAGACCGACCTCAACGAGTATTACCGAGATTTCCAAAGGGTCAGTCATTACTAAGGTTAAGTCAGAGATTAAGGTTTATTCAGAGGATGATGTTCTGAGGTGGGGTTCAGAAGAGATGGAAGAACTCTATCAGACCTTCCGTGAAAGAATCTTGAATCTGGGAAATGATATTGAAGTTAAGTACACCAAACTCTATGTGGGGTTCAAAAGGAACAAATCCAACTTTGTAGACATTACCCTCCGAAAAAAATGGTTAAGGATATGGTTGAATCAAAAATGGAATACTCTTGATGATTCAAAGAAAATATTCAAAGATGTGAGTAAAACAGGTCACTGGGGAAATGGTGATTATGAGATAGTAGTTTCTGATGATAAGAATCTCGAATACATCCTCTCTCTGATACGTCAATCCTACGAAATGAATGGGTAAATCAATCTTCCCCACATGAATAATTAGGAACATAAATGTCCAACAACTACGGTAAAATCTCAAGTTTCATTTGGAATGTCTGTGATGATGTTCTCCGAGGAATGTTCAAACAACATGAGTATGGTGATGTCATCCTACCCTTCACAGTTCTAAGACGGTTAGACTGTGTGTTAGAGTCTCAGAAAGACGAAGTAGTAAATCTTTACAATGAATACAAAGAGAAGGTAGATGACCCTACTCCCATCATTCTGAGTAAGGTGAAATCAACATTCTTCAACTATTCCAAATACGATTTGAACAGACTGAAATCAGACCCTCAGAATATCCATCGGAATTTTCAGAATTATCTCGGTGGGTTCAGTGAAAATGTAGTTGATATCATTGAGAATTTCGGATTTGAAAAACCAGTTGAGAAACTGAATAAGAACAATCGACTCTATCAACTCATCGATAAGTTCACTGAAATAGACCTTCACCCCGACAAGATATCCAACCATGAAATGGGAACCGTCTTTGAAGAACTCCTGAGAAAATTCTCAGAAATGTCTAATGAAACCAGTGGAGAACACTACACACCGAGAGATGTGGTTCGATTGTTGGTATCGTTGGTCTTTTCACCCGACAAAGACGACCTACAAGGTGAAGGGAAAGTAAGAAGTATATTTGACCCATGTTGTGGTACTGGTGGAATGTTGACCATTGGGAAAGAGTATATCCATGAGAATATCAATCCCAATGTGGAATTGAGATTACTTGGACAAGAACTGAATTCCCAGACCTACTCAATTTGTAAATCTGATATGTTGATTAGTGGGGGAGACCCCAACAATATCAAGGGACCTGTTTCTTCACTTTCTGATGACCAATTCCAGTCAGACCGTTTTGACTACCTCATTACCAATCCACCATTTGGTGTGAGTTGGAAGTCCGAAAAAGAATTTATCGAAGAGGAAAAATCTAATCCACAGGGACGATTCTCAGTTGGGACACCTAGAACTTCGGATGGGTCATTGTTGTTCCTACAACACATGATATCCAAGATGGAGGTGAAGGGAAGTCGGATTGGAATCATCTTTAATGGGTCACCACTTTTCACTGGGGATAGTGGAAGTGGAGAATCTGAAATCAGAAGATGGATTATTGAACATGACTTGTTGGAAGGAATCATTTCACTTCCCGATTCAATGTTCTTCAATACTGGAATCTCAACCTATTTGTGGATTGTGACCAACAAGAAGTCCCAACTCAGAAAAGGAAAAATCCAACTGGTAGATGGGTCGAATTACTTCAAACAAATGAAGAAATCTTTGGGGAGTAAGAGGAAAGAAATTACAGATGAACAAAGAGATGAACTCATTCAAACCTATGTTCAATTTGAAGAATCAGATATCTGTAAAATATATCCAAATGAGTTCTTTGGATATACGAAGGTGACCATTGAACAATCTATAGAGGAAGATGGAAAGATTGTTACTGATAGGAGTGGTAATCCAAAACCTGACAGTAAGAAACGAGACTATGAGAGAGTTCCCTTAATAGATGATATTGATGAATATTTTCGAAGGGAAGTCAAACCTCATTTACCAAATTCATGGATGGATAGAAGTAAGGACAGGGTTGGGTATGAAATCAATTTCACGAAGTATTTCTACAAGTATAAACCACTCCGTTCACTCGAAGATATTACTCAAGACCTTCTGAATTTGGATGAGGAATCCGATGGATTGATGAAGGAGATTCTGAGTTGAAACCCTATCCTTCTTACAAAGATAGTGGGGTTGAGTGGATTGGGAAAATTCCGAGTGATTGGAAGGTGACGAAACATAAATACAATTTAGAAATTCTATCAGGTTTTCCATTTAATTCAAAATTATTTAGTAATAAAAAGGGATTCCCTTTAATTCGTATAAGAGATATCACAAGTGGTTCATTGAACACCTTTTACGAAGGTGATTATTCGGATAAATATATTGTGAAAAAAGGTGACTTACTAATTGGGATGGATGGTGATTTTAATGTTAGGTGGTGGGAAGGTGACCTTGGGTTATTAAATCAGAGGTGTTGTTCTATCAAAGAATCTTCAACTCTTAATCGTAAATGGTTATTCTATTTACTTCCGAATGAACTCAAGATTATAAATGATTTAACATATTTTACTACCGTAAAACACTTATCTAATAATGATATTTACGATTCAAAAACTATTTTACCAATCAAAGAAACCCAAACCCAAATCGTCTCCTTTCTCGACAACAAAACCCAAAAGATTGACCAACTCATTGACCTCACAGAAAAGAAGATTGAACTCCTAAAGGAACAACGAACCTCACTTATCAATCAAAGTGTCACCAAGGGGTTGAATCCCAATGTGGAGATGAAGGATAGTGGGGTTGAGTGGATTGGGGAAATTCCCCATAATTGGTTGGTCACAACTGTCAAAATACTAATCGGTATGGGAGAGGTAGAAATTCAAGATGGTAACCACGGGGAACTTCATCCTCTGAGTTCAGATTATGTAGATAATGGAATACCGTTCGTCCTTTCCAACAACATTCAAGATGGACAGGTAGATTATGTCAACTGTTCGAAAATCAGTAAAGAACAGGGGGATTCCTTAAGGATAGGATTTTCAGTAGAAGGTGATGTGTTATTAAGTCATAAAGGTTCAATTGGAAAAGTCTCAATTGTTGAAAATCCACCGACTGAATATATCATGTTGACACCACAAGTGACCTACTATAGAACGAAAATGTCATTACTCTTAAATACTCACCTTAAATATTATTTTCAGAGTCACTTGTTTCAGGAGATGATTTTATTACTCTCATCAGGTGGTTCAACAAGGAATTATATTGGAATAACCAACCAAAGGAACTTAACGGTATTAATTCCTCCAATTGATGAACAAAAAAATCTTGTCCATTATTTGGATGACCAAACAAAAAATATCAATTCGACAATTAAAGTTGAGAAAAATCGAATTGAACTCCTCAAAGAATACCGTCAATCTCTCATCTCAGACGTCGTCACAGGAAAAATTGATGTGAGGAACTGTGATGAATAATCTAGAACAATATGAATGGTCTGAATGGAGACCATTCCCTCATCCTCACAAAAAAGGTATTCTAGTTTCTCCATTTGGGTTTGGTGTCTATCAGTTGAGAAATGTCAAAACAGACGAGTTTATTTTGTTTGGTCGTGGAGATAATCTATCACATCGGATGTCAACATTACTACCCATTCCATTTGGAATAAGTGGAAGAAAAAATGTGAAGAAGAAGAATTACGTTTTGGAGAACATCAAGAACATCGAATACAGAACTATTCCATGTTCCTCTCATGAAGAAAGTGTTCGAATAGAGAAAGATATTAAAAACCTGAATATCCATAAATTCAACAAGTGACCCAATGAATCCAAAACATCCCACTGAAAAGAAATTCGAAGACCACATTGAACAGTCCCTTAATTCAAGTGGATATCGTTCACACTCACCTTTACTCTATGATAAGAAACTATGTCTCATTCCGAATGTCATTTTAGACTTCATCCAACAATCTCAAACCAAAACCTATGAGAAACTGACCCTTCAGTACGGTACTCAGACTGAATCAAAACTTCTGAATCGAATATCAAATGAGATAGAAAGACGGGGAGTTATTGATGTTCTTCGAAAGGGTGTCAAGGATAGGGGATGTGACTTTGACCTAGTCTACTTTGAACCCAAAAGTGGACTTAATACAGAACACCAAGACCTCTACAAACTGAATCAACTCTCGGTTGTCCGTCAACTCAAATACTCCACTCAAAATGAGAACTCAATTGATATGGGTCTCTTCATCAATGGTATCCCGATTGTCATGATGGAGTTGAAGAACAGTCTCACGGGACAGACGGTTGAACACGGTATCCAACAATGGAAGAGAGACCGTGACCCCAAAGAACCACTATTCAGATTCAAACGGATGTTGGTTTATTTCTCGGTAGGAAATGAGAAAGTATCCATGACCACTCGTTTGAGTGGGATGAAAACAAAGTTCCTACCCTACAACAGGGGAATGGAAAACCCAGTCAATGAACACGGTTTCATGACCCACTACCTATGGGAAGAAATCCTCACTCCAAGTTCAGTCCTTGACCTCATTGAGAATTATGTCCATGTCCGTGAAGAAGTCACCAAAGAATATGATTCGATTAAAAAGAAGGTGGTGGACAAGAAATCTGAAGTCATGATATTCCCTCGATACCATCAATTGAATGTCGTTCAGAGACTCAAATCCCATGTCGTTCAGGAAGGGGTTGGAAACAACTATCTGATTCAACACACAACAGGTTCAGGGAAGTCTCTTTCAATAGGATGGTTGTCTCATCTACTATCTTCACTCTACAGAACCCCCACTGACACCAAACGGATGTTTGATTCTATCATTGTGGTTACCGATAGACGAGTGTTGGATAAACAGATTCAGAATACGATTAAACAATTAGAACAAACCACAGGTGTTGTGTGTCCAGTCGATTTGAATTCCCAACAACTCAGAGGGTATTTGGAACAGGGTAAGTCTATCATTATTACCACTGTTCAGAAATTCCCTGTTATCTCACAGACCATCCCCAAACTGAAGAGTAAGTCCTTCGGAGTCATCATAGACGAAGTTCATTCGTCTCAGAGTGGTGAGACCTCAAGACACCTTAAAATGTCCCTTTCCAAATCTGTATTGGATGAGTTCAAAGAAGGTGAAGGAGATGAAGACCTCACTGATTTTGATGAGATGATTCTGAATCAGATTCTATCGAGAGGGAAACAACCCCACATCTCCTATTTTGGATTCAGTGGAACCCCTAAGAACAAGACTTTAGAAATGTTCGGTACAAAGGGAGAAGATGGACAATTCAGACCCTTTGATGTGTATTCAATGGAACAGAGTATCTACGAGAATTTCACTCTCGATGTTCTTCAGAATTACACCACCTATAAACGGTATTTTAAATTGAATAAGACCATTGAGGATGACAAGGAACTTCCCTCAAGTAGAGTGAAACGAATGTTGGTCAATTGGGTGGATTTACATCCTCACTCCATTCAAGAGAAGACCAGGATTATGTTGAACCATTTCGTGAACAATACCTCTCAGAGAATTGAAGGTCGTTCAAGGGGAATGGTGGTCACAAGGTCACGACTCCATTGTGTGAAGTTCAAATTAGAGTTCGACAAACAGATGGAGGTTTTGAATCTTCCCTATCGTTGTTTGGTGGGATTCAGTGGAAAAGTATTCGACAAGGATACCCAAGAAGAATATTCCGAATCATCCATGAATGGGTTCTCTGAGAATCAGACTTCTGAAAAGTTGAAGGAACCAAATTACCGTATTCTGATTGTGAATAATAAATATCAAACAGGATTTGATGAACCCCTTCTTCATACAATGTATGTGGACAAGAAGTTGGGTGGATTACAATGTGTTCAGACCCTCTCACGATTGAACAGAACCATGAGAGGAAAGACAGACACCTTTGTATTGGATTTTGTGAATGACCCTGACGATGTACAGAAATCCTTTCAAGACTATTTCAAATCCACCGTCCTACTTGAAGAGACCGACCCCAATGACCTCTATTCAATTCAAGGATTGATTGAAAATCATTCTCTATTCTCAAAAGGGGATGTGGATGACTTTATCCAAGTCTTTTATGATGACAATATCCCCAATGAAAACCTTCAACCATTCCTTGATATAGTGGTGATGAATTGGAAAGAGTTGGAGATTGAACAACAAGAAGATTTCAGAAGTAATGTTCAGAGTTTCGTTCGATTCTATGGATATGTCTCTCAGATAACAACCTTTACAGATATCGAGTTAGAGAAACTGTATATATACCTTCGGTTCCTTTATCGGAAACTCCCCAAACCACCTGTTGAACTGATTACCGACCTCGTTTCATCCATTGACTTGGAATACTTCAGAATCGAGATGAAACATGACAGGGAAACCATTTATTTAGAACAAACAGAAACTGGGTTTGACCCCATACACCCCGGTGATGGTGGTGTCTCTGAAGAGGAAAAAGACCTCCTCTCAAATATTATTTCATTACTGAATGAGAACTTCCAAGGTCATTTCAATGATAGTGAGGATAAGGTTAACATTGGACGGATGATGAAGTGGTACAAAGAGAATGAGGAATTCAGGAAGGTCTTCGAAGGAGACAACTCTGAAACCAATAAACGGTCATTCTCAGATAAACTCGTTATGAACCTACTTCAGAAATTGGTAGATGTGGATTTGGATTTTTACAAAAAGGTCAACGACCCCAAGATTAATACATTTCTAAAGAGATATCTCTACACCCACTATAAAGAGGTTGTCTAATTCTATTTGTCAAGAGGAAGTATCGTATCTAGGGTAATCTTCCTCTGGTCAAACCCAATCGGGTCTTCCAAAATCATATTCAGAATCCGTAACCGTATTTCCCCATCTTCAGTATAACCTGACCAGTTTAGGTCATGAATCCAGTCTGTTTTAGGATTCTGATACTTCTTATCTTCAAAATACTTTTCCATGTGATTTCGGATATTTCCTTCAGTTCCCAGATAAATACTTTTTGTAGATTTCCCTTTCCTTTTAAGGGTGAAATTGTAGTAGATATTATTCTTTTTACGATTTTTTATAACGGTCAATGAGAACACATAATTACTTCGTAAATGGTCAACCTTCCCATTAAGTGTCGTTAATACATCACTCCACATTTTTAGTTCTTCTTTGTCATTCTTAATTCTTTGGAGTGACCGTTTGATCTTTTTTTCTCTTTTAACCATCTTAGTGAAAAGATTTCTGAAATCCAAAAGACTGGTTCTGTCAGTCACATTTAATTTTGAATAGTCATCATCTGAAAACCATTCCATTAGTCTGTCTTTTCTCACAGTAAACCCTTTCTATTTCAATTACCCATGAAGGATAGTTCTACCCATAATATAGTACAGAAAATAGTTAGACCGTAGAAATGTTGTATATTATAGTATAAAGAAAACAAGTTCTTTAAAAACAAAAGAAGGAGTCATAAAATGACAACAAGAGTAAATGAGAATATTAAAAATACAAATACAATCCCACTTATTCAATTTGATGATATATCGATAAGTAAATATCGACTAACTCAAGAAGAAGGGATCTTTATAAATGGTATTTTATTGGATTACTTCCAAAACAAAACTGAATTAGTGGGTTGGAATAGACCTGAGGTAATATTGATTGATGATACAAAAGGATACGTTAAGGGTAATGTGGAATTTGTATGTGGAATACTCTACGATCTTGTAGAGTACGTCAGATCATTCAGGGACAATAAAAAGAGATTCAACCGTATTGGTAGAAATGAACCTTGTCCATGTGATAGTGGGAAAAAACACAAAAAGTGTTGTCTGAAGTAATAAGTAGATAACTGATTGTATTAAACAAAATCCAAAAACATGAAATCATATGGTCGTACAGATTTCAGAAAAATAATAATCGACTAACTAAATGACCGAGATGGTCAGAAAGGACATTCAAATGTCGAAAAAACTAAATGAAATGACTCAGAGACTACCGGAAATTATTCGTAAGGAAGGAGGTGAATAATGGGTTCATATAGTCACTATGAGACATGTCCAAATTGTGGATATGAGGAGATGACATGTTGGGGGGAAACTGGAAGGATACCGGTTAGTGGATCAGAATGTAGGAATTGTGGGTTGTTATCTTACACAAAGGTAACTCAACTTGACTTGGGGACTCTGAACTCGATGAGGGAACAACACAACGAGGAAAATGAATATGAGGAAGGGGACAAAGATTATTTTTGTCAACGGGATGAATTACCGACAATCCAAGAGTCGTTGATTGAGTGGTATGGAATCAAGTGATTGACATCGACTTCATCAGTGGAAAATACGGGGGTTGAAGAGTGATGGAAACATCCGTTGGTAGGTATTCCCAACCCTCCTAACCTTTGTCTGGAATTGTGAGAATACACCATATATATAATTGATTGTTGACCTCAAAAAGGAGTTTGGTGAGTTGAGTTACAAGACACTACTGTTTAAAAGGTGTAATCCGTGATATACAAAGTCCCTCAATCCAAATTTCTGAATATTGGTGAAGGGGATTTTTATTCTATTCTGAACCTCGATTTCGTGTCTCCTCATACCACTTGATTATGTCATCATTATCAAAGTAGATTTTCCGTCCTAATCTGAAGAATGGAAATGGATTATCAATCTTGTACATCCATCTTCAGAGTGTAGTTCTGGAAATTTGAAAGG
>Ga0233430_1006075_pt1 | contig 10103 bp, 5 predicted proteins | sample SI_118_April2016_2_FD_179883 | JGI IMG/M metagenome (GOLD analysis project Ga0233430, IMG submission 179883) | Seawater microbial communities from Saanich Inlet, British Columbia, Canada - SI_118_April2016_150_MG | ecosystem: Environmental > Aquatic > Marine > Inlet | place: Canada: British... | reverse complement strand
CTCCGGGATCGCCCAGCCGACATCCTGCCCCTGGCCAAGCGGTTCCTGAGCGAGTTTCTCGGGACTCGTTCCCGGCTTGCAGCCGGGACCAAGCAGGTTCTGCAGGCCTACCCCTGGCCCGGTAACGTTCGCGAGCTGCGGAATATGGTCGAGCGGGGTAGCCTTATGGCCCAGGGAGACATCCTGCTGCCCGAGCACCTGTCCCCTCGCTTGCTCAGGTCGGTGGAGGCACACGCCGCAGAAGCGCCCCCCCTTTCCCCCGATGAGGATCATACGCTGGCAGCGGCGGAGCGGCAGGTGATCCTGGCGGCTCTGGCGCGGTGCGACGGGAATCGCACGCGGGCCGCCAAGGAGCTTGGCATCGGACGGCGCACGCTGATCTACAAGCTCAAGGCCTACGAGATCGAGTCCCCCCCTGCCGACGACGACGAGGAGGAGTAGGCGGCGTCCGGCCGCGGGGTGTTCCGGGTTCTCCTGTGCGGTCGGGACAAGTCACCCCGTACCCACTCCCTGGCCAAGGGCCTGGAACAGGACCGCCTGCCGGAGGGTCTTTCCCCGGCAGGCAGTGGAGGGCATTGGATGGCAGGTGGCTGGACGGCTACCTACCGAGTGCAGGTTCCGTCGCCGCTCCCGCCGCAGGACCCGTCGCGCTTCTGGAGGCGCTGGCACTTGCCGTTGCCGCCGGCGATGCTGCCGGGCAGGAGCGTCTCCGCCCCGGTGATCGTGCAGTTGTCGCCGGAGCCGTCCTTGGCCCTCTTGCGGCTCTGGGTCTTGTCGAGGCTGCCGGGCACCCACATCTCCACGGCGTTGATCGTGCAGTTGTCGCCGGAGCCGTCCTTGGCCTTCTTGCGGCTCTGGGTCTTGTCGCCCGCCAACAAGCTCGCGCCCCCGAAGGCCAGAAGTCCCACCATCGCCAGTGCTGTCAGTCGGTTCATGATCATGCCTTTTCTGCTTGGCCCGGGCGGGCCGGTTGGGTGAGTCCGAGGCCTGTCCTCGAACGTCTGGCTACCCAATAGCAACCTCCATGCCAACAGAGGAAGGCTGGAGTTGCAGCGGCCAACTCCAGGACGAAAGGCGGTCACCCGCCTTGCGGTATCCGCAGGCGTCGTCGACATGGCGCATGCCGTACCCCTGCGGTTTCCGCGCACCGGCGGCGAATGCTGTGCGGATTCTGCGGGGACTCGGTATTTGAAGCTGTGGCGGGAGCAACCCAGTTCCGGCGCGGTGCCACCGTCGATCAGCAGGTCAGCTCCGTAGATGGGGGGGTGACGGCTCGCCGGTTCGCCATGCGTCGTTCCGGCTATGGGTGCTCTTCTGCCCCGGTTCATGGCCTCGATCACGATTCCGCTCCGCCAGGAGTGGTTTTCTGGCAGACGATCTACTGGAGGCTCACGCCGCATCGGGCGGCCAGTTCCGCGAGCGTGACCAGGGCAGTCTCGAAATCGAACTCCCGGGTGGCGTTGGCTGTCCGCTCCAGGACTTCGGCATGTGGCGTGCCGCGCAGGAGTTCCTCGACCTGTTCCAGGATGCCGACTGCGCCGGAGTCGCTCTCCTGCAAGGCGGCCTGCAGCTCGCGCAAGTGGGTAGCCAGTTCGCCGAGGTCGATCCCAGCCGTCCGCGGTGCCACTGGCGTTGCGGGGAGTGCCTGCAAGAGCGCAAGTCCAGGCAGGATCACCGCCAATTCGGCGACCACCCTTGCCAGTGCTGCGTCGATGTCATCGGCATGGTCTCGGCAGGCAGCCTCCAACCGGCGGGCGGCATCCTGGATGCCGTGGGCACCGAGATTCGCCGCCACTCCCTTGAGCGTATGGGCCGTGCGAAGCGCCGCACTGCCATCCGCGTCCGCTTGCGCCTGGCGGAACCGCTGCTCGAAATCCCGTTCGGTGTCAGCGAGCTTGCTCAGCAATCGGCGGTAGAGGATCGCGTTGCCCTGGGTCACCTCGAGCCCGGCTGCGGTGTCAATCCCAGGCAGGCATGGGAGGCCGTCCCCAGTTGGCTCCCTGTCCTTGGGGAGAGGCGGCTGGCGAAGCGTCCTTTCCCGCTCGCGGGGGATCCACTTCGCCAGCGTGGCAAGCATATCACCCACATCGATGGGTTTGGCAATGTGGTCGTTCATGCCCGCCGCGAGTACCTTCTCCCGGTCGCCTGCCATGGCGTTTGCGGTCATGGCGATGACCGGAAGGTCCCGGAAGCAGGTCTGTTCCCGAATGCGTCGCGTGGCAGTGTAGCCATCCATCCTTGGCATCTGGACATCCATCAGGACCCCGTCGAACACCTCCGTCCGCAGCAGTTCCAGGGCTTCGGCCCCATCGCTTGCCACCCGCACGTCCAGCCCATTGCTGGCCAGGATCTCCTGGGCCAGTTCCTGGTCGATCTCGTTGTCCTCGACCAGCAACACCCTGGCACCGCGCAATGCCCAGCATGCCTCCGCCGGATCCTCCGGCTCATGGTCACCTTGCTCTGCCGGCAGCGTGGCGGTACCCTCCCCCAGCACGCGCACCACTTCATCGAGCATCAGGGAGGTGCTGGCCGACTTGGCGAGCACGCCCGCCAACTTCACCCCCTGGGCGCCCTCGAACATCTCTTCCTGGCTATGGGCGGTGATCATGACGAACAAGGGAGCGCTGGCGAGCTGTGTCTGCTGGATGGCGCGTACGGTCTCGATGCCATCCAGATCCGGCATCTGCCAGTCCATCAGAACCAGGCTGTAGGGATCGTCCGCATCGGCATCGGCGACCATCGTGATCGCCGCGCCGCCGCCTGCCGCCTGATCAGTACGGAAGCCGAACCCCGTCAAGGTGTCGGCCAGGACACTCCGACAGGTTGTGCTGTCGTCCACCACCAGGACCCGACGGTTGCCGAGCGGCAGCAGGGCAGGATGCTCGACGGTGGCGCCGGCCGGCCTGCGGAGACAGACGTTGAAGTGGAAGACGCTGCCAACCCCCGCCTCGCTCTCGGCCCAAATCTCGCCGCCCATCATCTGGGTGAGCCGTCTGGCGATGACGAGCCCCAACCCGGTGCCTCCATACTTCCGGGTGGTCGAGCTGTCAGCCTGGCTGAAGGACTTGAAGAGCCGCGCCTGCTCGCCGGAGGTCATGCCGATGCCATTGTCAGCCACCGACACGTGGAGCTTCACCTCCCTCTCGGATTCGCCGAGGACGTCAACCGTGACCGCGATCTCGCCCCTGCGGTCGGTGAACTTCACCGCGTTGCTTCCGAGGTTGAGCAGGATCTGTCCCAGGCGCCCGGGGTCTCCGATCAGAACCGGGGGGATCCCCGGGGCAACCTTGATGCGTACCTCCACGCCCTTCTCCTTGGCCTTGAAGCGGACCACATTGGCGAAGCTGTCCATCACCTTCTCGAGCCGGAACTCGATTGCCTCAAGATGCAGCTTGCCGGCGTCGATCTTCGAGAAGTCGAGGATGTCGTTGATGACGTGCAGCAGACCCTCGGCCGACCGATGGACCTTCTCGATGTAGTTCCGCTGCTTAGCGTCCAGATCTGTCTGCAGCGCAAGTCGGGACATGCCAATCACCGCATTCATCGGGGTCCGGATCTCATGGCTCATATTGGCCAGGAACTCGCTCTTGGCTTCGTTTGCCGCCTCGGCCTGGATCGCCAACTCGTTGGCCCGAGCAGTCTGCCGCTTGAGGTCGGTGATGTCGATGAAGGTCTCCAGAAGGCAGTCCCTGCCTCTGAACTCCAAGTCCTTGGCCGTCTTCATAATGTCCAGTCGGCGTCCCGCCTTGGTCACCAGGATTCTCTCCGACTGGTCCACGGTCTGGCCAAGGTCGGTGATCGGGCATATGCCCTCCTCGGCAGGGCAGATATGCAGATGGCAGGGCGTCCCACAGATCTCCCTGACTTCCGCGCCAACCATGTCTGCGGCAACCTGGTTCGCGAACTCGATCCGGTGGGTCTGACGGTCGATGATGAAGACTCCGACATGGACATTGCGCAGGATGTCGCGGCTCTGGGCTTCACTCTTCGCGGTTCTCTGCTCCGCCAGGACGCGCTGTCGGAACATGTAGGCGAACACGATGGCCATGGCGAGCATCAGAAACGCGAAGGTCACGATGATCGCGAACACTTGCACCCGGACTCTCCGGAACCACTCGTCCTTGTCCACCGAGAAGGCCACCCCATAGTCCCTGTCGAAGACATGGATCGGGTAGAAGGACGAGTAGATCTCGCACATCCTGCCATCGGTCTGCCGCAGGAGGTGGGTCAGCGTGCCCTCGTAGTTCTGCCGAACCTTGCCAACGATTGCTTCGAGATCGCCGATGGCCGCCCTGTCGATTCCTGTCCCATTCTTCCGCAGGAAACAGATGATTCTCCCTTCGGTGTCCACGCACCACGGCCAGAACTGCCTTGTCACGTAACTGTTGCGGAGTTGGCTGTCCACCATTTCCGACGGCCTGACCCGAACCGCAATGGTGGCGACGACCTGCCCTTCCGCGCGGACCGCCCGGCGGTAGCATACCGTCTCGTCCTCTTGGAGGATCACCGGTTCGTCAGCCATTTCCAGGGGGGATTCGTAAGGGGTGATGGCGGAGATCGAGAAGTAGTTCTCGTTGCTGCGCGAGACGGTTCGCCGCACCTGTCCGTTGTAGACGGCGATGGAGTCGATGATCGTCTGGTACCGAGAGTAGAACCGCCGCATCTGGTTGAGCAGGTCATGGTCGATGACGTCATCGACCAGCAGCTTGGCGAAGGGGATGGTGGAGATGGAGTACTTGAGATCGCCCTCGAACTCGGCGGCGTAGTCCTGCATGTTCCGCCCGCTGATCTCGGCTTGCTTCGCGAGCATCTCGAGGGCGTGCTCCTCCTGTGCGGCCAGCAGCACATGGATATGGTACCCGACCGCCAGGACGGTGACCAGGATGAAGAACACGGGGATGATCACGTATCCCTTCTTCAAAGGGTGCTGCCTCCGTGTTTTGGTTGCGGTCCTGCGTGCACGTTGCGGTCCTTGCCCGACTGGACTCCGGCGGGCGTCGGTCAGTCCAGCACCTTGATGAGCGTCCAGTTCACGTCCGCGATGGGTTCTGCCAACACCTCGAACGACTCGCCGTCCTTGATGAGGACAGCCCTTCTCTCCTTGCCGTTCAGAATGCGTTCGGCCATCTCCCGCACGGCCGGGGTTCTGCACTTGAGGAGGTTGTAGTCGTCCGTCCGGAAAGTGTCCATCCGAATGGTTTCGAGGTACTGGTGATTCTCGAGGGGGGGCAGGGAGAAGAGGATGGCCAGTTGCTCGTGGATGGAGACGACGATGCCATTGGCCGCGACGATGGCCAGGCTCGTCGCGCGACTCTTGATGTACCGATCCGTGATGGCGTTGATCGTCACGTCGATTCCGGGAACACCCTCGAGCCGTCCATCCACATAGACCGGGGCAATGGCGGAGACCATCCATCCCCGCCCTGCCGGGTCCACATAGGGCTCGTCGACCCAGACTCCCCCTCTTCCGTGGTTGTGGCTGGCATCCGCCAGATAGTAGAAGTTGTAGCTGGGGATGTCCATCCTCGCCTCGTATTGGCTGATGACGTCGAAGAATGGGTAGATTCGGTTGTAGGAGTTCCGGTCATTGTAGTAGACCTGGACGACCTCGGGAAATCTCGCCGTGACCTGCTTGAAGGCAGTATCGAGGGGCTCTGTGAAGTACACGATCCTCTTCAGTGCATCGTCCACGGGGACGCAGCCGGAAACGAAGACGGCGGAGTTTCCATCGTCTTTCGGCTTGTACAGGACGCCGTTGCGGTGGACCGCGTAGCGCGACGGGTCGGCGTGTTCGAGGTTCTTGGCGATGGCCTCCGGTTGGTACAGGAGGACGGTGGACTCGGCCAGTTCCTCGACTTGCTGGCGAATGCGCACGAGGTCGCCGTTGATGCGTTCGGCCGTGTCCTTCAGTTCGGCCTGGGCAGCGGCCTCGCTGGCGGGGTCGCCTGTGGGCCGGCAGGACACGCAGAGCAGCGAGGACAGGAGAACGAGCGGGAGGGTGTGGGTCAGTCGCATGGCATGGCACTCCGACAGTCGACGGGACATGGAGGGTGGCTCCAGGAAAGGGCCGAACGAAGGCCCGGACGTCGAGGACACCCGCTCACGGGTACCTCGGCCCATTGTCCGGCCAGAGACCTGGTGCGGTCGCGCATGGCGGTAGAGCTGCCGACAGGGAACGACGCGCGGCGAAGCGCATTCGTTGACCAGGGATTCAGCATGCCCACGGTGTTCCTTTCACGACGCTCGCCCTCCGCAACCTCGGTCATTCGGCCTCCGACACAGCCCGGAAATCCTCGGCCAGAGCCATGAACGACCGCACGATCATCGGGTCGAAGTGTTGGCCGTTGGCCTTGGCGATGATGGCGACACTGTCCTTGTGGGAGTAGGCCTGCTTGTAGGAGCGCTTCGAGCGCAGCGCGTCGTAGACGTCGGCCAGGGCCACGATGCGGGCGGCAAGGGGAATATCGGTACCGCGGAGACAATCCGGGTACCCCGTTCCGTCCCACCGCTCGTGGTGCGAGCGTGCGATCTGCATGCCGACTTGGATGAACGTGTTGCCGGGATACTTCGCTGCCACCTCTTCCAGCGTGCGGGCACCGCGCAAGGTGTGCGTCTTCATGGTGGCCAACTCCTCGGGGCCGAGACCCTTCTCGCCGAGGAGTATGTTGTCGGGGATACCGACCTTGCCGATGTCATGGAGAGAGCTTGCCCGGGAGATGGTCTCGATCATCTCAGGCTCCAGGCGATACCCCTTCGACCCGAGGTCGAGGAGGTGGTTGGCAAGCAACCGGCAATAGGTCTGCACCCGAACGAGATGGCGCCCGGTGTCGTCGTCCCGCGATTCCGCGAGTTTCGTCAGCGCGAAGATGGTGGCGAACTGCCCGGCTGTAACCTGCTCCACCTGCTGCCGCACGCGCTCTTCCAGCTTGCGGTTGTACTCCGCCAGCGCCAGGCGAAGCCGATGCAGTTCGATATGGGTCTGCACCCTGGCTTCCACCTCTCTGGCCTGGAACGGCTTGGTGATGTAGTCCACGCCTCCGCCCTCGAAGGCCCTGACCTTGTCCTGCACATGGTCCAGAGCGCTGATGAAGATGACCGGGATGCTTCTCAGCCTGGGGTCCGCCTTGAGCCGCTTGCACACCTCGACACCGTTCAGTCCCGGCATCATGATGTCCAGCAGGATGAGGTCCGGAAGCTCCGCGCCAGCCAGAACCTGAAGCGCCCGCTCGCCGCTCACGGCGACCTTGACGCGGTATTTGGCCTTGAGAATGCTGATCAGAATGTCCAGGTTGGCCGCCGCGTCATCCACGGCGAGCACGGTCGGTCGGTATTCAGCCATTTCGTTTCTGTCCCTTGGCAATCCCCAAAGAGGCGCTCATCGCCGCCAGGCGAGCAAGGGCCTCGTCGAAGTCATAGTTGTCCACAGCGTCCTTTAGCTCCCCAAGCAGGGCTTGGCCGGGCTGCGGCACACCGGCCTGAGCAATCTGGTCCACCCACTCGCTGGCCGACGAGTCACTGTCTGCCAGCAGGTCGGCCAGGCGAGCGAACAGCGGCGCCAAGCCCATCGCGCTGGCTGCAGCCACAGGGCGGGCTGCTTCGGCAGCATCGCTGGCGGGCTGCTCGGGGCAGAGGCTCTCGATGCTGGCCAGCACCTCCGCGTATGGCATTGCCAAGGCGTCGAGCAGACCTGGCACGGCATCGTTCTGGTCGTCCTTCAGGGCGGCATCGAGATCGCGGGCGACCGGCAGCAATGCCTCGGCACCGATCGTGCCAGCCAATCCCTTGAGGGTATGGGTCAGACGCCGGAGGGTCTGGATCGAGCCTGTCTCCCATGCCGCTCGGAGGGCGGCGGGAGCAATCTGCGAATCGGCGGCGAATCGGCGCAGCACGCGCAGGTACTGGGGGCGGTCCCCCCCCAGACGAGCTACGGCCGCCACCTGGTCGAGACCCGCTGTCGGGCCAGGGCAACTGCGGTTCTCCGCCGGACTCTCTCCGGCGCCGTCGGCGGCGACTGGCGTCTGCTGTCCGCAGGGCAGCCATCGGGCCAGAGTTCGAAACAGTTCGCAAGGTCCGACGGGCTCGGACAAGGAATCGTCCATGCCAGCCTGGAGGAAGCGCTGATGGTCCTCGACCAGGGGACCTGCAATCAGGGCGACGATGGGGAGTCGGGGGGAGAGCCGGGCGGCCTCTGCCTGTTTGCCGCCTTCAGGCACGAGGGCACATCCGGCCTCCTGTTCCCACGTGCGGATGCGGGTGCAGACCTCGAATCCATCCATCGTCGGCACCCCGACGTCCATCAGCATCAGGCTGAAGGATCGCTCCGTCGCCCGCGCCACTGCCTCCGCGCTATCGGCCGCAACTGCCACCTCGCAACCGGTGGCTCTGAGCAGGCCGCCCACCACGGCCCGGGTCACCGCGTTGTCCACAGCAAGGAGGATGCGGCAACCGGTCGGGTCCGGTGGAGTCCTCTCCCCGGATCCGACGCGGTTCCCGAGATTCTGCCCGCCCGAGCCCCGCCCGGCAGAGGAACGGTCGATCGCGTCGAGCAGCGAGGAGGGGCTTGCCGGCTTCCCCACCACCGCGTCCACTCGCCCCTCCCTGGCCGCAACTGCGGCTGTCGGATCTCCCTCTCCGGCCAGGAGGAGGATGCGTGGCGAGACGCCGGGGCCGCGCAACCTCCGGACCTGATCGGCAAACCCTGGTCCGTCCATGCCCGGCACGTCGTGGTCCACGACGACCAGTTCATAGTTCTCCCGGGCATCTGGCTCGGCCAGCAAGGCTAGGGCCTCGTGGCAACTGGCAGCGACAGTGGCTCGGAACAAGAGCGATTCCAGAAGCCGGGACAAGGCCACCTGGGCTGCCAGGTCAGCGGTCACGACGAGGGCCTGCGGGTGCTTCCGGCAGGTGTCGCGCGTCGCTTGCAGCGGCGTCGCCGACCGGCTCGGGCAGGGCGTCAGGCGGCCTCTGTTCTCCGGACCGTGGCCAGGGGCCACAGGCAACTGCGGTGCCGCCAAGGAAGCGAGGGGCGCACCTGTTCGCTCCCCTGTCAGGCCCTGAGACTCTCCCCCCTGCGCGAGCGTTGTCGGCAGGGGCGGCGAGCTACCGACCCCAGGCGGACGACCTGCCTTGCCGGGGTCCGAGAGGCCCGGGCAAAGACCACCCACTCGCTTGGCCAGCACCTCGCCATCCGAGTGCTCTGCCAGCGCCTGAAATCCTGACTTCGAAGAAACAGACATACGAACCATGCCTGCAGACCATAGCCGCAGTCGGTCCATTTTCCACTGTGCCCGAGAAGATGAGGCGCTTCTCCCCCGGGCCCCCAGTTTGGGTCTGCAATGCGGCCCAAGACCATGCCCGTGCCTGCTGCGTCTTCCCCTGGATGGACGGCGTCGAGCCGCCCGCTTCCTCAAGGCGGAGAGTTCCCGCCGGCATCTCCCGCGGCCACGACGAATGGCAAGCCCGAGCAGCGTTCGCTCCGCAGTCGGCACCGCCGAGGGATGGGGCAACCGACCGGCTAGTGCGGCACCGACGCGGTGTCTTCATGACTGCTCTTGCCAATCGGCCGCCGCCGAGTGTTGCGGATGAAAAAGCGGGCTACTGTACTTCTTCCCCGGCGGCGGTGTCCCGGAAGGTCGTCCGGGCGCACCACTGCTCCACCATCCATCTCGTATCCGCTTGCCTGGCGGATTCTGCCAAAAGGGCCTGGGCCTCATGCGTGTTGGGGAACAACCAGAGGAAGTGAAGGGGACAACGCACTTCCGGTGGGGGGTGCTTCTTGCGATCCTGGTCGGAGGTGCCGCGCTTGGCTGGTGGACAGTGGGCCGGGCCGACCGCGAACTCCGGCAGGATCTGCTGCGGCGGGCTCGCCTGGCGGCGCAGACGATCGGTGAGACTAGAATCCTGTCGCTCACCGGTTCCGCAGCCGACTTGGCCAATCCCGAGTACGTCCGGATCAAGGAGGGATTGGCAGGCATCCGGTCAACCAACCCGAACTGCCGCTTCCTCTATCTGCTGGGCCGGAAGGCGGACGGATCCATCTTCTTCTTCGTCGACAGCGAGCCGGTTGGTTCTGCGGACGAGTCCCCCCCCGGCCAGATCTACGA
>Ga0233430_1006058_pt1 | contig 10129 bp, 2 predicted proteins | sample SI_118_April2016_2_FD_179883 | JGI IMG/M metagenome (GOLD analysis project Ga0233430, IMG submission 179883) | Seawater microbial communities from Saanich Inlet, British Columbia, Canada - SI_118_April2016_150_MG | ecosystem: Environmental > Aquatic > Marine > Inlet | place: Canada: British... | reverse complement strand
TCACAAAATTGACGGATATATCGTCAAGCCACCGAAGCCGGACCAGCTAGAAGTTCACATGAGGAGGACGCTGGGACTATGATTTCCGCAAGGAATATTCTTGCGGTTTTCTGCCTTCTGGCGGCGCTTGTTAGACCGGTCGCGGCACAAGAAACCATCAAGATCGCGATCGCAGACAATTATCCCCCTTTCACAATAGTCGATCCCATTGGCGAGCCCCGCGGGCTGTTTGTGGATATATGGCGCGAATGGAGCAAGGCCAGCGGCATCCCAATTGAGTTCAGGCCAAGCAGTTGGCCCGACACCCTGAAAGCCGTGCAAGAGGGCAGGGCAGATGTTCACTCCGGCCTGTTCAAGAGCGCCGCGCGCGAGAAGTTTCTGGACTATTCCGAACCCATCCATGAGATCAAAACGGGTGTTTTCTTTCGTGCGGGGAGCGAACTCGTTCTGCTCGCGGGCCTTGCCGGTTCGAAGGTCGGCGTTATCAAGGGCACTTTTCATCAACGTTATATCGGTGAAAATGTTCCCGGCATTGAAGTTGTTGACTACCCGGACGGTGAGGCTCTTGTTCTGGCCTTGCTCAAGGGTGATGTCCGCGCGGTGGTAAGCGAAGTTCCGACCGTTCAATCCAACTTGGCGCGGCACGGGTTGCAAGGCACCATCGAACGCCACGGCGATATCGTATTTTCAAAATCGACCTTCACGGCAGTTAAAAAGGGACGGAGCGATTTACTGAAAGTCGTTAATAAGGGGTTCGCTGCCATTCCGATCGAGGCCCTGGCGAAAATCGAGGCACGCTGGTTTCCCAACCCTAACGACCACTACTACACGACCCCTGGCGGGCGGTTGACGTTCACCCCGGCAGAAGAAGATTGGATGGAAAAGAACCCAATCATTCGTCTGGCCGTAACCGATTTTATCACGCCCGTCGACATCGTCGACGACCAGGGTAATTACAGTGGCCTGAACGCCGATTTGATTACGCTGCTCAACAAGCGTCTGGGCATCAACATCGTGCCCGAATTTCACAGCACCTGGGGTGACGTGGTCAAACGGACCATGGCGGGCGACGTGGACGGCGCCTTTAGCCTGTCGCGCACGCCGGAGCGCGAAAAAAACGTTTTGTTTACAAAACCCTATGCATTCGATCCCATCATCGCCGTCGTTCGTAAGGAAGAAACGGGAATCTCAGACTGGGAGAACCTTTCCGGAAAAAAAGTGTCGGTGGTCAAGGGGGCTTCGGTCATCGAAGACCTCAAAAAGGTTTTGGGCCACGGGACGCTGCTCGAGGTCGAGAACGAGGCTGCCGGCCTGAGGGAACTTTCGACGGGCGGGGTGAATGCGCACGTTAGTTGGCTGATCCCTTATGGCAACGCCCAGCGGTCCACGCCTGTTCACGGTCTTCGCATAGCCGTCAAGCGCAATACCGAGGGCGGCACGCTGGCAATCGGTATTCACAAGAGCCGACCAGAGCTTTTCTCGATTATCCGCAAAGGCCTGAATGCCATCACCCGCGAGGAATTGAACGAGGCGCGCAACCGCTGGCTATTCCCCCGCATCGTGGATGACAAGTACCGCATCTACCTGACCGAAGCTGAAAAGGACTGGCTGGCGAAGCATCCTGAAATCCAGGTCGGCTTAATGAATGAATGGCCGCCGATCAGTTTCGTAGATGACGATGGCCGTCCCCAGGGAATTACGGCGGATGGTATCAGGGCGCTTGATAAGCGTTTGGGCGGTATTCTTGCGTTCCATCCCGGCCCGTGGGAGAAGGTTTTTAACGACGTTGCTGACCGACGCCTGGATATCCTTCTCGACGTCACGCCGACCGAGGAACGCAAGAAGTTCTTCAATTTTACTAAGCCCTACCTGACCATTCCCCACGTTATCGTGGCGCCCGTCACCGGGCCGTATTTCAAGGACGAGAATAGCCTGAGCGGCGAAACCATCGCCCTGGAACGCGGGTTCGGAAACGTCAAATACTTCAGAGACAATTTCCCCGATGTTTCAATCCGGGAATACGATGACACGAGCACCGCGCTGGGTGCCGTGGCGCGCGGCGAGGCCGCCGCCTACGCGGGAAATCGCGCCGTTGCCACCTACGTCATGGGCAACGAATTGATGATCAATCTCAAGGTTCATGGGCGCCTGAAAAAGAAGGGCTCGGTGTTGGCCATCGGGGTGCGCAAGGACTGGCCGGAACTGGTCCCCATCCTTGAAAAGGGGCTGGCCGATATCAGCCACAGCGAACGCCAATCCATCATTTTGAAGTGGGTCTCGGCGTTTGATGGGAATTCCGCTCCCGAAGCCGTGAAATTGGAACTGACGGATGCGGAGAAGGCTTTTGTGAAGGAGCATCCGGTGATCCGGACAATGGCTCTTCCCGACTGGCCTCCCATCGAATTCAGGGACAAACGCGGGAACTATAAAGGCGTTGCCGCTGAAATAGCCCAACTGGCCGCCGGTCGCGCCGGGCTCGAACTGGAACCGGTTTTCGGCGTGTGGTCGGATCTTTTGAAGAAACTGCGAAACAAGGAAGTCGACTTAGCACCCGACATTTTCCATACCCCCGAGCGCGACACATATCTCGAGTTCACCGAACCGTTCCTGCAGATGTACGACGCCATCTTTACCCAAACGGGAATGGGTGACATCGGTTCCGCAGCCGATTTGCAAGGGACAACTGTTGCCATTGAAGATGGTTATGCCACCCTGGAGCTGTTATCAAGTGGCCACCCGGATGTCGATCTTCTCGTCGTTCCGAATACCCTTGAAGCCCTGAAAGCCGTGTCTTCTGGTAAAGCCGACGCGTATGTGGGCAGTCAGATGGTCGCATCCTATCTGATCAAGCAATACCTGCTCCCAAATTTGAAAGTGTCGGGTTTTTTCGGAGACGAAACCCAGAAATTCCGCATGGCGGCGCGCAAGGACTGGCCGCTCCTGCGTGACATCGTGAACAAAGGGCTGGCTTCAATCAGCGACGAAGAAAAAAACGCCATCGTCAACAAATACGTCAGTCTTGGTTCCGATGCCGGGGAAGAGCGGGTCGAACTAACCGACGAAGAGCGGCAGTGGTTAAAAGAAAATCCGGTTATCCGGGTTCACAACGAGATGGACTGGCCACCATTCAACTTTGCGGAAGATGGCGATCCGAAGGGGTTCTCGATCGACTATATGGACCTGCTCGCGTCCAAAATCGGATTGAAGGTTGACTACGTAACCGGTCCAAGCTGGAACGAATTCTTAAGCATGATGAAGAGTGATGACCTTGAGGTCATGCTCAATATTGTCAGAACGCCGGAACGTGAAAAGTTCCTTCTTTACGCAGATGTCTATGGCTCCAACCCGAATACGATCCTCAGCCGAAGGTCGGATCCGTATGGCAGCCTGGAAGAACTTTTCGGCAAGACCGTCGCCGTGCCCGAGGGGTATTTTCAAGAAGAAATTCTGAAAACGGACTTTCCCCAGATCAAACTGCTTTTGGTTAAGGACGCCCGAGAGAGCCTCAAGGCGGTCAGCTTCGGCAAAGCAGATGCGGCCGTCTGTGAACTGGCTGTTTGCAACCATTTTATCAGCCACGGAATGATGACCGACGTGGCGATTTCCGGTGAATTGAAATTGGGTCGGGAAGGCGTCGACAAATTATGGATCGCAACCCGCAAAAACCTGCCGATATTGGCGTCCATTCTAAAGAAAGGTATGGATGAGGTTACGCAGAGCGAGAAGCAGCGGCTGGTCAGGCGGTGGATCGGCACAAATGAACCGGAAGCTGATGTCATCAAGCAGGTTCCCTTAACGGAAACGGAACGGCTGTGGCTAAGAGAAAACCCCTTTACGCGACTTGCCGTTCTTGAAGACTGGAAGCCTTACGACATTACGGCGGCGGATGGTCGGCATACCGGGCTGCACAGCGACCTTCTCGCACTGATCAACCGTCATTTGGGAACCAGCATTACCCCAATTCCCTTCCCTTCATGGAAAGAAGCCTACGCAAAGGCGTCGACCGGCGAAATAGACGGGATCATGGGGCTGAGTTGGACGAAGGAGCGTGAAGATACATTCTATTTCTCGCCGCCCTACCACTATAAGGCGGCGGATATCGTTGTTCGTGATGACGACACGTCCATCATTAAATGGTCCGATCTAGACGGAAAGAAGGTCTGGGTTCGGGCGAATTCATCCCTGGCCGTCAAGCTCCGCGCGGAAATTCCCGGTGCAAAGATTTTGGCGGCTGAGAGCGAAGCGGCAGGGTTGAAGGCCTTGTCCGAGGGCGAAGGCGACGCTTATCTGGCCTGGATTAGCGAAGATGCGGACGGTTTGAAGGCAATGGGCTTAAGGGTCGGCGGAGAAATCGACACACGTCAGGGTGAATTCACCATCGGCGTACACAAAAGCCGCCATCTGGTTGCCGACATCATCCGAAAGGGTATGCAAGCCATTTCCATCAAAGAGATGGCAAACCTCAGAAACAAGTGGTTCTTTTCCGACAATTACGCGGTCGCTCTGAATGACGCCGAAAAAGCCTGGCTGGCGCGCCACAAGAAGGTTCGGGTCATGGTTGGCACGTGGCCCCCGTTCCATTTTTCAGAGGACGCCCAGCATAAGGGCATGGCCCTGGATTACGTTCGGACCGCCCTTGATGTCCTTGGTCTGGAAATCGAACCCGTTCCCATGAAATGGCACGATGCGCTCAAGGGCATCACCAGCGACAATAAGATCATCGACCTTCTGCCGACCATTGCACGCAGCCCGGAACGCGAAGAGATGGTCAATATCACGCGCGACTACCTGTCGTTTCCAAGGGTGATTTTTACGCGCAAGGAATTCGACCCCGGCTCGTTGATGGATGCCCACGGCAAAACCGTTGCCGTGGAAAAGAACTTCATCACCCACAAACTTCTGGCCAAGGATCATCCCGAGATCACGCTTCTGCCCCTCGCCACCACCCGCGAAGCCATTGAGGCAGTGTCCTTTGGCAACGCCGACGCCTATGTCGGCAATATGGCCGTCGGTAATTATCTGATTGAAAAACTTGGGCTGACCAACCTCAAGGTCGCTGCTCAAACCACCTATAAGTCAGATATTCAAGCGATCGGCGTACGCAAGGATTGGCCCGAACTGGCGGCAATGATCAACAAGGTATTGGCTGTTTTGCCCGAAAGCGCCCATCGGGATATTCGGCGCCGCTGGTTACCCTCCACCGCCGACGATACGGCCAGGGCCTCGCGGGTCGATCTTTCCGCTGCCGAGCGAAAGTGGCTTGCCGAGCATCCCAGTTTTCGCCTTGGCATTGACGCCAGTTGGCCGCCGTTCGAGTTCATCGATGAATCCGGCAAATACAGCGGCATCAGTTCGGGCTATATCGAGACCATCAGCGAATTACTGGGCGTCGAGACGGAAGTGGTTCCGAACCTCACATGGACGGAGGTTATGGAAAAGGCCCGGACCGGCGAGGTTGACATCATTCCGGCTATGGCGCGAACCGACGAACGGGCCGAACACTACAATTTCACCAAGCCCTACATCACCTTCCCCCTTGTTATCGCCGTTGGCAAAAAGGCGCCCTTCGTCAGCACACTGGAGGACTTGGCGGGAATGCGTGTCGGCGTGGTCAAAAACTATTCCATCCATGAAATGTTGGTGGCTGACTACCCGAAAATCGCCGCCGTGCCGTACGGCACTTTGTTAGACGGGCTTGAGGCCCTGAACGAAGGCAGGGTCGATGCCTTCATCGATAATCTTGGCACCATCACCTACATGACCGGCAAGGGAAACCTGGAAAATGTCCGGGTCGTTGCGCCCATTGATGCCACCTTCAATCTTTCCGTGGCGGTGCGCAAGGACTGGCCGGAACTGGTCCCCATCCTTAACAAGGCGCTGGACGCGCTGACCGAACGGGAAAAGACGAGCATCCGCAACACTTGGATGGCGCTGGAGGTGACCTTTGGCCTGGACACCCGAACCATTCTGACCTGGGCTATTCCCATTGGGGCGGGTGTCCTCATCGTGTTCTTCACTTTCGTTTTTTGGAATCGCCGCCTTGGCGCCGAGGTTAACGAACGCAAGCGGGCCGAAGAGGAAGTAGCTCAACGAACCAACCTGCTGCAGGCCGTTCTCAGCTCCATGACCCAAGGCATCGTGGCCTTTGATAAGGATCTCAATCTAACGTCGTGGAACAACCAGTTCCTGACAATTCGTGAATACCCGAAAGAGATGGCCTATGTGGGGGCCAAATTCGAGAGCTTCATGAATTACGATGTCTCGCGCAGTGAGTTCGACACCGATGATCCCGAGCGTGGCGTCAGCGAACAGGTTATGCGCGCCCGGAAATTTGAGCCCCATGAGTTCGAGCGTCGACGCCCCGACGGTACCTATATCGAAGTCCGCGGCGGTCCCATCCCGGGCGGCGGGTTTGTCAGCACTTACACGGATATCACGCTGCGCAAGCAGAACGAGGAAGAGCTAAAGCAGGCGATGGAAAAGGCGGAAACGGCGACGCAGGCCAAGTCGTCCTTCCTTGCCGCCATGAGCCACGAAATTCGAACGCCCATGAACGGCGTCGTCGGCATGATCGACCTGTTGCGCGAAACGAAACTCGACGCCGATCAGCATCAGATGATGCGCACGGTGCGTGATTCGGCATTTTCGCTGTTGCAGATCATCAACGACATTCTCGATTTCTCGAAGATCGAGGCGGGCAAATTGGCGGTTGAATCCATCCCCGTATCGGTCCGTGACGTGGTTGAAGGCGTTGCTGAAACCCTGTTGCCGATCACGGCTCCGAAAAAGATCGAGCTTCTTATCTATATCGATCCCAATATCCCCTCGTGGGTGTTGAGCGATCAGGTCCGCCTTCGCCAGATATTGTTCAACATCGCCGGCAACGCCACCAAATTCACCGAAACGACACCCGACAAGAAGGGCGTTGTGATGGTTAGCGCCGATCATTTGGCGGGGGAGAATGAGAAGCAGGCCAAGGTCCGTTTCTCGATCAATGACAACGGCATCGGGATGTCGAAATCGGTAGTCGCTGGCTTGTTCAAACCGTTCACGCAGGCTGAAAGTTCAACGACCCGGCGTTTCGGCGGAACGGGGCTGGGGTTGTCCATTTGCAAAAACCTGACCGATATCATGAATGGCGAGATCGAGGTCGAGAGCGTAGAGGGCGAAGGCTCGACGTTTAGTATCACGTTGCCCTTTGAGATCGCCGACAGGACTGCCGACAGGGACGACCTTCATGACCTTTCGGGGGCCAATGTTCTGGTTGTTGCCAGTGACGAACAAAGTCGAACGCTGGCGACCGAATACCTCAACCACTATGGCGCGACGACACAGCTGACCGATGCGATTGAAGAGGTGGACGGGCTGGTCGTATTGGCGCGGGACAAGAGCGCGCCGGTAAACATCGTGCTGGTCGACTCCGCCTGGGGCGATGCGCTGCAACAGGAGATGATGAAAGCTGTCAGGGACGCCGCTCCCAATATGCGTTTCGTCGTTCTTACCGCGGATCGAACGGTGCGGATGGGAATGACATTGCCGGACAAGGTCGTGGTTGCGAACAACCCGCTCAAGCGCTCGGCCTTTGTTCGGGGTGTTGCAATGGCCGCGGGCGTCGCCAGTCCCGACGTCGACACAACGGAAGGCCCGCAGTTGAAATCCGGGAAGAAAGTGCCGAGCGTCGACGAGGCCAAGGCCATGGGGCAACTGATCCTCATCGCCGAGGACAACCTGACCAATCAGGACGTCATCAAACGGCAACTTGCGGTTCTGGGGTATGCCTGTGAAGTCAGGGACGACGGCAAGCAAGCGCTCGAGGCATGGAAGGAGGGCAAATACGCCGTTCTTCTGACCGATTGCCATATGCCCGAGATGGATGGCTATGAATTGACCGGCGCCGTTCGCAAGGCGGAGAAGGAGGAGGGGGACGAAGCGGTGCGTATCCCCATTATCGCCATTACAGCCAACGCGCTGCAGGGCGAGGGCGACCGGTGCCTGGAAGCGGGAATGGACGACTACCTGTCCAAGCCGCTGGAAATGGACAAGCTCAAACAGACCCTGGCCAGATGGATGCCCGCCTCGGCGTTGACGGCCAGCGAACCGGCCGTTGGCGAAGAACCTGCCCCGCTTCCCGCCGAAGCAGCCCCGCCTGCGCTTGAGGAAGACGCCGCACCCGAACCCGCACCCGAACCCGCAGTGGCACAAGGCGAGGCCATCGATGCGGTCGCGCTGAAGGACGTGTTTGGCGACGATGACGAGACCTTCAAGGAAATCCTCATGGACTTCATCTCGCCGACCCGAGGCATCGTCCAGGAAATCAAGGACGCCTACGATGGCCACAATTCGACGGAAATCGGGGCCGCCGCGCACAAGCTGAAGTCATCGTCACGGTCGGTTGGCGCGCATGCCCTGGCCGATCTTTGTCAAAAACTGGAAGCCGCCGGCAAGGCCGATGACTGGGACGGCGTCGAGGCCCTTTATCCGGACCTCGACGGCCTCGTGCAATCGGTTGAAGAATACATCGGGGCCTTGTAAAATCCGGGCTCCAGGGAATGGAATTTTCCATATTTGATAGCAAGGTGGAAAAACGTGGCTGATCAACCTTTCAAACTGCTGACCGTCGATGACGAGGAATTCAACCGCAAGCTCCTCGTCCGCCACCTCAAGAAAGAGGGGTTCGACAACGTCGATACCGCCGAGAACGGGCAGCAGGCCATGGAGATGGCGCGGGCCGGGGACTATGACCTGGTCATGACGGATATCGAGATGCCCGAGATGGACGGTATCGCGGTGCTCGAAGCCATGAAGGCCGATATGCGTCTGCGCGATGTCCCGGTGATCATGATTTCGGGGGTCGAGGACATGACCGCCGTGGTCAAATGCATCGAACTTGGCGCCGAGGACTATCTGCGCAAGCCCTTTAACCCGGTGATGCTGAAAGCCCGCGTGACAGCCAGCCTGGAAAAGAAGCGCCTGCGCGATCTGGAATCCGTGCACATGCAGCAATTGAAGGTGGAAAAAAAGAAATCCGACAAGCTGCTGAACGTGATCCTTCCCAATGCCGCGGCTAGCGAGTTGAAGGCCACCGGCAAGGTGGTGCCGCGCCGTTATGACGATGTGGCAATCCTGTTTTGCGACATCGTCAGCTTCACCACGTTTTGCGAAAAACACGATGCCGCCGAGGTGGTCGACGGGCTGCAGGCCCTGTTCACCGCGTTCGAGCGCGTCACCAACGAAAACGAGATGGAAAAGATCAAAACCATCGGCGACGAATTCATGGCCTCGGCGGGGCTGACCCGCACCAACTACACCCCGCTTCTGTCCGCCGTGAAGTGCGGCCTCGGCATGGCAGCGGCCACGGCGGAACTGGATGTCGACTGGCAGGTCCGCGTCGGCGTCCATGTGGGACCCGTGGTCGCGGGCATCGTCGGCGATCAGAAATACCAGTTCGACGTCTGGGGCGACACGGTGAACACGGCGGCCCGCATGGCCGGAATGGGATCGCCCGGCACCGTCGCCATGACCTACGACGCGTGGCTGAAAGTGCAGGACGAATGCCAGGGCCGCTCCCTGGGGCAGATCGACGTCAAAGGCAAAGGCAAAATCGAACTGGTGGAATGCACCGGGGTTCTCTGACGATCAAGAGCCCCAAAGTGTGTTTTTAGGCCACGAAACGCCGTGCCGCCAGCTTGCTTCCGAGGTGTGATGCTCGAACAATCGGCATCGATTTTTTTGCGATAAAGCTCAGAGACCCAAGGTCCCGCCATGCCTTTCGACTTCAAAAAAACAGACAATGGTTTGGGAATTTCTGTAACGGGATGGGGTGCCATCACCGACGAGGAGTATGAATGCTTCGCTGAGGGGTTGATTGAAGAATCCCTGACCGGAATTCCTCCTCTGTATATTCTTTGCGATTACACGGCGGTGACGGATGTCAGCCTGTCTCGGGAAACCCTCCGAGCTGTTGCGGAAAAACAGATCGAAGCGTCCGCAGACATGCCTGACACCATCATCGCGATCATAGCCGACGGCGATCTGATTTTTGGCTTGTCGAGAATGTGGGAAATCCTCGCTGATAGAGCGAAATGGGACACCCACGTATTTCGCAGTCAAACAGAGGCCAAAGACTGGA
>Ga0233430_1006057_pt1 | contig 10129 bp, 13 predicted proteins | sample SI_118_April2016_2_FD_179883 | JGI IMG/M metagenome (GOLD analysis project Ga0233430, IMG submission 179883) | Seawater microbial communities from Saanich Inlet, British Columbia, Canada - SI_118_April2016_150_MG | ecosystem: Environmental > Aquatic > Marine > Inlet | place: Canada: British... | reverse complement strand
CCTATCGAAAAGACCTAAAAAAGCCGACAAATTGTCGACAATATGTCGGCTTTTTTCTTCATTTAATAAAAAACTTGAGTGTTTTTGATCGATTTTAGCTGTTTTTAGCGATTTGATAAATGGACAAGGTGTCCGCAGATTTGTTATCTTTTGAAGAGCTTGTTAAGATTGCAACTCTGTATAAAAAATTACAATATATAGTAACTTCAAATTTGTCCAAATAAATCAGACCACTACAATAAATCAGACCACTACAGATTAACGGACCACTACAGGTAGAGCCCTTAGTAAGTATGAATACGGATAACTAAAATATCAACAATAGATTGGGTAAGATGTCTTATGAATAAATTATTTACATACACTGCACTGGGTATTTTATTACTTTATGTATCAGCCTACTTATACGCATACGACCCTATTCGTGATGCACATGTACGTGAACAAATTGAAAAAGCACACAAGTATAGAGATAAAGAGGATGGTCTCAATCAAGGTGATGAATATGAGAGTTGTGGGCAGATGTCTTCAAATGGGACAAATGTTTATAAAGGCTATATTATTGAATTCTTCCATCCATCATGTCGTAGTTACAATCATTACTGCTACAAAGATAAGTATTGTGGAACGACAGGTCTTGAAAACTCTCGTGAATGCAAGAAAGGTATTGATTGCAACAAAATACTTTCAATTACTGATCAGAAAGGACGGGTAATTCTAGAGGGGGTGGGTGAATATTCAAACAATAAAGTTAAACAAGGTTTGAATAAAGAAATTTTTGGACATGTTGTTAAGTTGCAAGAAATGCCGAAAGGTTTTCCATATTTGGTTTTAAAAGATACTACTTTTGGATCATGGGGGCAGGGTTATTACTATCATCTATATTCCACACAAGACAAGTTTAAAAAAATAATTGAAATTGGACCGAGTTATAAAGGCTTCTACAAAGATTCTAAGGGTAATTATATTATCGATATTCAGCAGAATTACTGGCCAGAGTTTGGAAGTAATGCTGACCACTTAACTGACGAGATTTCATATCGATTGACTAGTGATAAAGAATACCAGTCTACCGGTAAAGTATTTGTGATTGATATAGATGCTATTAAAGCAAGAGTAGTTAGTTTTACAGATAAAGAAGTTGCTAGATTTATGACATATGCTAAACAGTCTAATGAGAAAATTACAAAAGCATTTGACAGTAAAAAAGAATGGAGTTATTTTTGGACACCAGACAGTACATCGGAAAAATGGCCGCTTAAATTATTAAGAATAAGAGAGTCAGATCCAAGTAAAGGCTATGCATATGGAGATTTATTTGATCTTGTAAGAAATGGACGCATGGATTTGGCTAAAAAATATTTTGACATTCTAATTCCAGATCGATACATTGATTATAAGTCTGTATTACCAGAATCCCTAAATACTAAGAAGAAATTGTGGAAAGGGTATTTGAATGATTTGAAAGAGCAAAGTGCATATAGAAGAGACCCTAACAATCCTTTTTTCTTTCCAGATGAGTCCACAAAAGATTTGTATTGGCTAATGTTTAAATTACTAAATGACAAATACAGCGCTTTATTGAAATTATAAAAATAGTTAGTTAAAGTAATATTTTATAGTGCCTTGATTTATTGGACCACTACAATATGGAAACTATATGTCGTGAAAACGGCTTAACAATGGAAATGCACGCATGTTTCATGGACGAATTACGAATCAAAAATAAATAAATCTTATTGCACGTTTAAATCAGACATAAATTCTTCAAAGTTATCACTATCAGCAGGATGCTCATTACCCTCAGAATCATAATAATAATACTCCTCTATGCCATCGTCATCATGGATACCGTCAACAGTTCTAATTTTAACAAAATCGCCTTCGTACGATAGAACTTGAAATTGTATTTGAAATAATTTTTCAACTCCCGAATCTTTGGTTTTAGGTATTTTTTTAATACACTTTAAGCCCACTTCAGCATGGCCGACGTATGTAAAGTCATTGCTTACTTCAAGATCAAGCAAGCCTATATCTGAGATAGCATCCAAGAAATCTTCTGCTTCATCCATATGGTCGCCTTTTGTCTCAAAAACACCCTTGGTTTTGTAGTAATCTTTATCCATGTTCTTATCCTTTGTTGTATTATTCGAAATTTGCATTTTTATCAACTTGATAAATATCAAAGCCTAGCATAAACATCGCCTTGTCTATTTGTCTAAAGTTGGCTTGACTTTGTGTTTTATACTCCAGCTCACAGATATATCTAAGTAACCAGGATGCAACCTTGTTGGCGATAAAGTTGTTTTTATCATTACCACCTTTCATTTTAACTCCTAATACCTCTCTATCAAGCTTTTTTAAGCACCTGACTCGTGTTGCGGTGCCTTTAAATGAAACAAGAGTTTGTAGTATTATTTTTAGAGCCTGTCTATCAGTTTCGTTACTTAATGAGGAGTAAAACTGAGCAAATATATAATTTATATACGCGGCAACCCTAGAGTCGTAAATTGTTGTCATATTAAACATGAATGAAAATACTTTTGTCCAGCCACTAGACCATATTAAATTATTTATATCTAGTTTTAAAGTTGTATCATCTTCAAACCATTCCTTACATTGAAGTAAGTAAGGCTTTAATGCCTTCTCTCTATGTAAGTTTATAGAGTTGATTATATTTGACTTCTGAACGCCACCCCAGTCAAATATTTCAATACACTGTAATATCAATTCGTCATCATTGATGCACTCAGGGGTGTTAAGTGTATCTAGATGCTTATTGATGTCGATTTTATATTTACCACTGGATTCATATGTATATAAATCGGCTGCTGATTTTATAGAGGTGAATTGTATAATTCCTTTTCTTTTGCCAAGATCAACTTTACATGACTTAGAGCTTATTTCATTTATGTAAAAATCTGAAAAATTAAGCAAATCTAAAGTGTTAGAAAGCTCCTTATATGAGTTCATTACTTTTCCTAATTTATTTACAGCGTTCATCTGATTATATAGTTAAAATAGAGTTATATGTTTATAGATAAATCACTCACAAAATCACTTTACACTAGAGGTTTGCAGTGCCAAAAATCACTTTGGCTAAAGTCAAATAACAACAGTGTTTTAAAGCAGCCTGACGATAGTGCCCTTACTGTTTTTTCCACTGGAGATAAAGTTGGATCTTTAGCTTGCGAGCTATTTCCTAATGGTGAGCAAATCAAATATGACAATACAACTCGTGAAGAAAGAATAGCTTTAACTAAAAAATGGTTAAACGAGGGTGTTAAAACGATTTATGAAGCCACCTTTGAGTTTGACGATGTTCTTGTGATGGTGGATATCTTGCATAAAGATACTGATGGTAATTATGAGATTTATGAAGTTAAAAGCTCCACTTGGAATTCTACAAAGAAAAAAGTAAAAGATATTTATATTCAAGATGCATCTATTCAATATTATGTATTGGATGGCTGCGGACTAAATGTGTCTAAGACGTTTGTTACTTTATTGAACACGGATTATGTCAGAGGTAATGAGCTTGATATCAGCCAATTATTTATTCATCAAGACGTCACTACAGAAGTAAAAAATCTACAAAGCAGGATTTCGATACGCTTGAATACTTTTGAAAGAGTGTTAAGCAATACAGAGCAAGAGCCAGATATTGATATTGGCTGGCATTGTAAAAATCCTTATGAATGTGATGCATTTGATTATTGTTGGAGAGCGCAAAGACAGATACCAGAATATTCAGTATTTAATGTTTTCCCATTAACCAAGAAATCAAAATCACTTGATTTATACCAGCAAGGCATTGTTAATGTTGAAGATATACCTGAAGACATGAAGCTTAGTGAGCAGCAGCAATTTGCAGTTGTTTCGGCTAAACATGCTAACGAGGGTGAGCTAGAGATTGACAAGCTAGCTGTACAATCTTTTTTAGATTCGTTAACTTATCCTTTATATCATTTTGATTTTGAAACCTTTCAGCAACCCATTCCAGAGTTCAAGGGTGTTAGCTCATATCAGCAAATACCTTTTCAGTATTCTTTACATATTGAGCATTCAGATGGCTCTTTAGTACATGAGGAATTTCTGGGTGTAGAGGGTGACGATCCCAGGCATGCTCTTGTTGAGAAATTAATAAATGACATTCCACTGAATGTAACCACGTTAGCCTTTAATGCGAGTTTTGAGCAAATGGTGTTTAAGGGGCTGGCAAAGCAATTTCCGCAACATAAAGAACATTTGTTAAATATTAGTAATAATATAGTAGACCTTGCTACGCCGTTTCAAAAGAAGCAATATTACTTGCCAGAGATGAAAGGTAAATACAGTATTAAAATAGTATTACCCCTGCTTGTGCCTGAGATGGAAAAAGCATACAAAGATTTAGACTTGATACATAATGGCAGTGAGGCAATGCAAGCATTTGCCGTGCTTGGTGACATGAAAGATAGGGGTCTGGTTGAAAAATACAGAGATTCATTGCTTGCATATTGCAAGCTAGACACCCTAGCAATGGTTAAGGTTTTAGATAAATTAAGGAATGATTCAGAATGAAAAGACTAAGGACGATTGAACAGAAAATAGAGTGTATTAAAAAGGCGGTTTCCAATGCTCAAGAGCATATTCGAGCGGGAGATCCAAGGAGGGTATATTCGCAGTATATACGCTATGCTTTGGATGAGGTATCAGATATAAACTTCTATAAATCAACTGCCGCTAAAGATTTAAAGCGAAAAGACGTAATTCATGAGCATGTAGTTCCACATTCAATAGTAATGAATAAACTCCTTGCGTTAGATTCACTGACGTTTGAAAGTGTAATGTCTTTAATAAAAAAGTACTATGTGATTTGTGCCATTACAAAAGAAGAGGATAGGCAATTAAATGCTGCAGGCTTAAGATCAAAAATGCCTAAAGATCGGGAAATTGATAATAATGTTTTTGCTCGGTATGAAGCTGTAGGGATATCGGTTGTAAAAGTTGACAAGAGTTAACGTGGTTGACTCTATTGGTATTTAAATTCCTGATAATAAAAAAAGTACATTTGAACAACGATTTTTTGCATAAATAAGAGGAGGTAGTATGTTATTTTCAGTAGTAAATTCACAAGATATGGAAGACATGGTTATTGAGTGGATTGTAAAGAATGAGTTAGATGGTGATGAAGATCGATGGGAAGATGAAGAATGGGGCTTCTTTGATGAGCTTTCATTGAAAGATCTTAATGAAGATATATTCGAAGATGTTGAAGAAACTGGTGTTGAAACAATAATTTTTAGCTCAAACGACAGTTTCAAGGATTTTTTTAACTATGCATCTAAAAAATCTGACGTATATTTTAATAAGAATGGCAAAGAGGTAACTGTAAAAGAGTGGGTAGATATGATTGAATCATCCAGTAATTGCAATATTTCAATTTGTGAGTGTTCTGCTAATTATTGATTGGTGTTTAAAAAAAGGAGAGAGTGATGTCTGAAGATTTAGTAGATAAGGCGCTATATAGTAGCAATAAAGAAGAAATATTATCACTTTCTAAAAATGACAATATAGAGGTACGTGAATCAATAGCTCGCAATGAAAATACCTCTAGTAATATTTTAGAAGAGCTGGCAATGGATGATTCTGAAGATGTACGCATGGGTGTAGCCGAGAATGACAATACTCCCACCTCAATTCTTAAAGCCTTATCAGCAGATTCATCTAGACATGTTCGTATTAGAGTTGCACTTAATAGAAGTACGATGCAATCAACACTTGAAAGCCTATCAAAAGATGGTGACAACTATGTGCGTACTTGTGTAGGTGATAATGGAAACACTTCGGCTGCTGTATTGGAAGCTTTATCTACAGAAGCTGATAGTAGTATTCGTGAGGGTGTGGCTAGAAATACAAATGCACCTGTTGAACTCTTAAAAAAGTTGGCTATTGATGAGGATGAGTTTGTTCGCCAAGCAGTAGCTCGTAATAGAGTCGCCCCAATTGAAGTGTTAGATATATTGGTAAAAGACGAGTCAGAATTTGTACGTGAACGCGTTGTTGAGAATTTAGAGTTGAGGAGTAGCTCGGACTAAAGATGAAAAAAATAGTTAGTAATCGATTCAAATGGATTCCAATGAATGAAAGGCGTGATAATCTTGGTCTGCCACTTCCACCAAGAAAGCCAGAGACTGGAAGGCCTTTGTTGTGGGTGGCTATTGATCCTCAAGGTGACTTTGTTGAGGATATTTATTTAGTTAATGAAACTGGGGAAACTCTTGAAAATGTAATTGTTAGCACTGGAGGATGTCAAACATTTGGTGAAGATCTGCTTACCCTTGCAGGATCGGATAATGAATATAAAAATATTGAAGATGGCGATGCATTAAAAATTGACTCGTATGATGAAATGGCTGATTCAGACTATATACTTCAGATTAATATCAAGATTCAGATAGATGGAAAGCAAATTAAACTGAGATCGTTGGTGGCAAAAGGCGGGTTTAAAGAAGAAGTTCTCTTATGGGGCTAATGGTGCTTGTCACTAAATAAGCTACTTAACAGCAATCTTACAATCGGATTTTTTATACTTATTTAATATTAAATGGAGTCTTAAATTGGTAGGGTTAAATACGAGTCAATAAATATACTGTTCTATTTCGTATATCAGATCTTCGACTATCTCACTATTTATATCGTTGTATTTATTCCTTAATCCAAAGTGGTTGTGTGATTTATTTATTATTACCGCCTTTTTTACCAAAAGCTGGCTTTAAATTGTAAGATAAATTATCTTCAATGATCTGTAAAATACCTTTATCAAGGTCTTTTTGATACTCTTTAATAGTAATTTTATAATTACCCTTGAACCAATGCTTAAGATGAAGAGCGTACGTTTTAGGATGGCCATCTCCTTTGTACTGCTCTATTCTCTTTCGAATATTTGTGGTGGATGGGCCAACATACATGACAGATGATGGCGCCTTATTATCTTTTGGACAAGACCTATCTTTCTTTTCTTTATATCTCGAAAAATCAGCAGACGTTTGGTGCTTATCTCCACCAATTTCTTCAATTATATATATAGCTTGATAAATTTTATCCAGACTATCCAAATTTTTAAGTTTAAATTCGCATATTGGTACAGTTTTCTTTGCAATTTCACTATCAGCTATTAATCTATCAATATATTCAGTTTTCATATGTAGCTCTATTTATCTATTTTACTACTGCAATTAAAAAATCATCAAACAGCTCTACTGAAGGCGCCTCCATTTCATCTTCAATAAATTCAGGGTTTACAAAAACAGAGAACCCAAATGAAAATAGGTCGTTTTCATCTTGCCACTCGAGAAGGTCTTTTGTTGTTAATTTTTCATCAACATTAAATATAAACTCAGCCTCAATATCAAAAACAGCTTCATCTATTCCAATATTATGAATTTTGACTGATATTTTTGACGCTTTAACTTCATCATCTTCAGTGTCATCGAAAACTTCATCAAACACTCCATTTGAAATAATGAACTGAGCCTTTATAAGATCATCTACTTGTTTAAAATTTTCACTGTCAATAGACCCTTCCTCAAAATAAATTACAGCCCTTTTATAGATCATTGAAACTGTTAATTTTTCCATTTCTTACTCCTTTCTTTTGTAGTGTATATTTATCAGTATAGAGTAAAAATAGAATCATATGTTTTCAAATAAACCACTCAATGATATATTGAAGTTGATACGGATTGTCAAAGGAAGTTGATGGATTTGGTTTAGAGGGTATTAATGAGGCACTCTTACTTGTTAATTAACTCTTTAGTTAGTTCATTCCACAGTTTATCTTTTGTATTAACATGTTCTTCAAATAAATGAGAATTCTCATTGTACTCATCAGGTATTAATATATCAAAATATTGACGTGATAAATCTTCTCGTCCGTTCCTAATTAATTTAAATATATCGTCAAAAGGATAACCATATCCCTTATACCTGGGATAGATAAACAATCTAAATGGGTTATTAAGAATCCATTTATTCTCTTCACTGGTTAGCAATTTAACAATGTACTTTCTGATTCTTTTATGAGAAAATAGGGTCAGGTATCTACTATTTACAAATTTAGCTAGTTATTTGGTATAATAACATCATGGCACGCAAACCAAGAATCAATCAACCTGGCTTTTATCATGTGATCAATCGTGGGGTTGAAAGACGAGACGTGTATCTTAATGATGAAGATAGAGGGTATTTTTTAGAAATTATTAGTGAGACTGCAGAATTATTTGATTTCGAAGTGTGTTCATTTTGCTTGATGAATAATCACTATCATTTGCTGATAGAAACAAAGAGTGATAATTTGTCATTAATTATGCGACAGATTAACTCAAAGTATGGCATGTACTTTAATGGCAAATATAGGCGTATAGGGCACTTGTGGCAAGGAAGGTTTAAATCTTGGTATGTCTATGATCAGAAATATTTAAATACTTTGATTAAATACATTGAGTTTAATCCTGTTAAAGCTGGCATTACAAAAAAAATTGGTGAGTATCCTTGGGCGATGAGTGCAGCTAAAAATAATGTTAAGTTTTTCACCCTAAGGGTATTTCCTAACGGGGCAGTGTTAAATTATGAATTATTAGAAGAAGTTGATTTTGATTTAGGACTTAGTGATGATGACGTTAAAGAGTTTGATGAGTTTAACAATAGCAAGCTTGAATTAAAAGATAATAAGGTTGTTAAAGTGGTAAGAAGGTCGTTAGATCATCATTTTGCTGACGTTGATAGAGAGGCTGGGATTGTTGGTGCATTAAAAGATGGCTATACTCAAGTGGCGGTTGGTGAGTATTTGGGTTTGTCTAATATTGCCATATCGAAAATTTATAATATTTATGGCCAAAAAGTTAAATTATTTAATAGACTCAGGGAAGCAGGTGTGTTTTGGAGTTATGCTAAAGATTTAAGCTATGAACAGGCTGGCGCTAAGCTGTTTATTGAATATTTGCTTAAGTATGGTGATTTTAATGATATTAAAGCAGGCTTTAAGTTGTTCGGTAAAAGAATGGTTAAACAAGTGTGGCAATCAAGTCTTGTGAGTAATAGGCAATTTGTTAAATTAAATGTTATGCTTGCCAAGGTGTTTTTTGATATGGATGTGGATAGTGGTTATTTTTCCAGTATAAAGAATGAGAGATATGAAAAATTTAGAATGCTTGCTTCCTGATACTCAAAGATTACTGCTTGAGTTGATAGATCATTGTGAGTTTTTACGTAAGTACGTTTTATGTGATGGCAGTGCGTTAGCGCTGTATTTGTGCCATAGAAAGAGTGAGGATTTAGATTTTTTTACCTATGGCGATGATTTTGATTTAAAAGAGATATTTGACTATTTAAATACTTTTAAAAATGCACAGATTATTAACCAAAATAATGGGCAAGTAGATGCTTTGGTTAATGGTGTGAAACTGACTTTTTTTAATGCTAAATGGTCTTTTTTAAAACCAGATAAAATACAACCATTTAATTTAAGTTCAATCGAGTCGATCGCTGGCATGAAGGTTAATACGCTTTTTTTAAGGGCTAAATATAGGGATTATTATGATTTGTATTTTTTGGCAAAAAAGGAGATGGCGCTAAAAGATATTTTTGAGAGTGGCTTGTCAATTATGCCAAATATTAACTTTAAGCTTTTTGCTATGGCACTTGTTTATGTGGAAGATATAGAAGATGATAATATTGATTATCTAGACCCTGTAGAGAGCATACCTAAGAATAAAATTGCTGATTTTTTTAAAGTAAAGTTAAAAAATTATGGGGCTTGAGAAAGTAGTTAGAACGATGTATTGGTGAAGAAAATTTAAAAAAATCAGTTTATGTCAATAAAAGATCTTTCTAGTAAAAAGCTAATCGTATTAAAAGGTTTTTTATTTCTACTGATTACAGTAATGAGCTCAGTGTTGTTAATACTAAGAGATTCAACCCTTACAACGGTTGTGCTACTGATCATTGCAATTTGGAGTTTTGCTAGGTTTTATTATTTTATGTTTTATGTGATCACTCACTATGTGGATAGTGATTACAAATATTCTGGCTTGGTGTCGTTTGTGAAATACTTAATCAAGCGATAGAAATTTGGCAAATTATTGAA
>Ga0233430_1006052_pt1 | contig 10134 bp, 7 predicted proteins | sample SI_118_April2016_2_FD_179883 | JGI IMG/M metagenome (GOLD analysis project Ga0233430, IMG submission 179883) | Seawater microbial communities from Saanich Inlet, British Columbia, Canada - SI_118_April2016_150_MG | ecosystem: Environmental > Aquatic > Marine > Inlet | place: Canada: British... | reverse complement strand
TGCGATACCTCGGGGTCTTCTTTGGGAAGTAGCCGCTTGTTACGCTGAACCTGAGTCACCTCACACCCGAGCCGGGCAAAAGCCTGAGTCAGTTCAGACCCAATGGGTCCTCCCCCCAGCACGAGTAGCTTTTCGGGTTGTTTGCGAATATCCCAAATGGTATCGGAAGTCAGGTAATCCACATCTTCAATACCCTCAACAGGTGGAATAGCTGGGCGGGCACCTGTCCCAACAACAATATTTCTTGTAGTCAGGACCTTCCCATTGACTTCAACCTCATAGGGAGATTTGATCCTGGCTTCTCCTGTGTGGCACTCCACTCCCAGCTCAGAATAACGTTCCACCGAATCGTGAGGTTCAATCGTTTTGATCACACGCTGGACTCGCTCCATCACCTCCGCAAAATCAAACTCAACTTGAGCATTTTTGAACCCCAGCTTTTGGCATTTCTTCGCATCAGACATGAACTTTGCCGAACGAATCAGGGCCTTGCTGGGAACACAGCCGGTGTTCAAACAATCTCCACCCATCTTATGTTTTTCGATCAAGGCTACTTTCCCCTTAGTCGCGGCTCCAATATAACTGGTAACCAGCCCGGCCGACCCGGCTCCTATTACCACCATGTTGTAATCAAATGATTTTGGTTTTTTGAATTTTTTCATAACACTTCTTCCTTTAAAGAAGTTCATGAGTTTTTTTGCCAAAAGGGGGAATAGTCCCAACAAGACAAATGAAAAAATAATTTTCGGGGAAAGAATTCCACTTAAGGACTCAATTTGGGCAAGTTGCGTTCCGGCATTTACAAAAACAATAGTGCCTGCAAGCATGCCTATCTGGCTCACAAAAAAGAAGGGTATCGTCTTCATGGGGGTCAGTCCCATGACCAAATTGATTACAAAGAAGGGAACGGCGGGAATCAACCTAAGAGTAAATAAGTAAAAAATCCCATCCTTTTTGATACCGTCATTAAATGCTTCCAGGTAACGACCGAATTTGTCCTGAACCCAATCACGAAGTAACAAGCGTGAAACAAGAAAGGCCAGGGTTGCTCCGATAGTGCTGGCAAAGGAAACCAGAATCGTGCCTGTGACCAACCCGAATAAAGCTCCCCCAAGCAATGTAAGCAGAACGGCTCCTGGAAGGGAAAGGGCTGTCGACACAATATAAACACCGGTGTAGGCGCCAATGGCCAACAGAGCATTTTCTTTATAGAAGGCTAAAAAATTGGTCTGTTGCCCTTTCAGGTATTCAAGGGACAAATACTGACTGAGGTTGAAGTGGAAAAAAATCCATAAAAAAGTTGCCAGAACAAAAACAACCCCGATCTTTTTTGAATTATTCATTAGCTTTCTTTCTTAAATGGAAACCTGGCATGTTGGTCTTTGATCATTTCAATTCCTTACACATATCGTCCGGTCTATAATGTTTTTATGAAAATGCTCTTCCTGTCAGCCACCCTGATGTTTGCATCAGGGCCAGTTTACGCTTATTCATCTGAAATGGTGCAAGTTCCTACAGGAGAATTTATCATGGGAGACGATGGCACTGCTCTGCAAAAAAAGACCCTGCAACTTGAGGCGTTCTCCATCGACCGGTTTGAGGTGACTAACGATGAGTTCGCCCGATTGCTGCCAGAACATATTTTCTGGGAAAGCTCAGGAACCCACCCCGCCACCAGCATGACATGGCAGGAGGCTAAAACCTATTGCGAGCAAGTCGGTAAACGCCTGCCGACAGAAGAAGAGTGGGAAAAATCCGCCAGAGGCACCGATGCCCGTCTCTACCCATGGGGAGACAAGCCGCTGCGCAAAAAACCACATCCCTTTTATTCGGGAATCATCAAACGCCGGGTCGGACTCAACAAAAAAGATACCTCCCCATACGGGGTGCGCGACATGGCAGGCTCGGTCTGGGAATGGACAGCAAGCTCTGAAAATGGGAAAAAAGTCACCCGTGGCGGACTGTGGAACCATCATCTGGATTACGAATACGGCAAAACTTTTGACCGCAACCTGATCGCCCCTGACGAGCGATTCATCTTTCTGGGATTCCGATGCGCCAAATCGCAAAATTAACACGTCGGCTTTTTCTACAAGGCGGACTTTGGGCAACCACCCTGCTTTTATGGCACGGCTTTCGCGGTTCCGCAAAAGCCGCCGATTCATTTTCGGGAACCGATTTCGTTGGCAAAACCCGGGAAGGCGAACACAGCTCCTTCTATATCAATTTCTGGAAACCGATGCGCCGCATCAACCCCGAAACATGGAGGTTAAAGATAAGCGGTTTATGCGAAGCTCCAAAAACCTTTACGCTGTCCGAATTGCGGAACCTACCAACTCGGTCACAATCTTCCCGACTCAAATGTGTGGAGTGCTGGTCTGCCCGTGCCGAGTGGAGCGGGTTCTCGATAAAAGAACTCGAGACAATCGCTCAACCCCATACATCGGCGCGAGGAGTGGTGTTCCATTGTGGGGATGAGTACAAGGAATACCTGTCACTTGAAGCATTAAATCAGGACCGGGTTCTACTAGTGCATAGCATGAACGGCAAACCCCTTTCCGATGCGCACGGGTTTCCCCTGCGCTTGATCGCTCCCTCCAAATACGGCTACAAAAATCCCAAGGCAATCCTGGAAATGGAATATGTTGCCGAGCAACAAGCAGGAACCTGGAGCAAAATCGGCCCCTATTCGCCGGACGGCACCATCCTGCCAGGAACAGACCATCCTCTGGAATTCGGCAAGCAAGCCCGCAAAATCCCCGGCGGTGAAATCACCGACTACTAGGCGTAGGGCCAGCTCTGCATTGCCCAGCAAGCAGACCAAGCCCTCAAGCGCAATACTTTAATATCATCCCCCTGATAAGGGGGACTGAGGGGGTTGCTTCATTTCCAGAAAAGCCACTATTTAAAAACGGGTTTAACCACAGATAAACACAGATTCAGAAGGAAGGGTTAGTTTTTTCCCCCCTTCTTCAAAGAGGGGGAAAAACCTCCATCAAGCCGAGACAACTCTTTGCCAGCAGCAAAAGTTATTGCCAGTAGCCACCGGCGGGTCGCCGGTTAGCGGGGGGAGGCGGCGATATTACCGCCATCGATGGTGATGATGCTTCCTGTAGTTTTTTCTGCCAGCGCGAGGTTGAGGAACCCCTGCGCCACATCGGTGTCATAGACTTCCTGTTGCAGGAGATTGTTCCTGAAATAATCATCGGGAGTGAGCCCGCGTGCCTGGGCTCTTTCTTTCAGCACATCTTCGGAAAACAGGGCGGTGCGAATGCGATCGGCGTTGATGGCATTAGAGCGGATGCCGTGAGACCCGTAATCCAACGCATACTGTTTGGTGAGTGCCACCACCGCCGCCTTGGGAAGCGCATAGGGACCAAAATTTTTCCCCGGATTGAACGCCGCCTTGGATGCGTTGAACAACAGAACACCTGCTGTTTTTTGTATTAGAAATCTTTTCAGTGCTTCCGAGGCCAGTATCTGATGCGCGAAAAAGTTCAACTCGAAACTGGCACGGAGCGTTTTCATATCCACCTCTCCTACCGCGCCTTGAACAGCATTACCGGCATTGGAAATCAGGATGTCGAGTCCGCCGAAAACCTGCACCACTTGTTCAAACGACTGACGCACAGCCGGTTCATCGGTCACATCCAACACCTGGGTGGCAACACCGACCTTGGACTTTTTGCGTATGGCTTCTGCGACCTCGCTTAAATTGTCCCTGTCAGCAAGAAAAAGATTGGCCCCCTGCTCGGCAAACAGTTTAGCGGTAGCCAGACCGATTCCAGAAGCGGCGCCGGTGATGTAGACGACCTTGCCTTGCAGGGCCGGGGCCTTGCTCTTACCCAGCTTCGCCTGTTCCAGAGACCAGTACTCCATATCGAACAGGTCACTGGAACCCAGTGGCACATAATCACCCAGCGAAAAAGATTTATGGATGATATCAATACTATGCTGATAAATATCGGCGGAGATGCGAGTCTCTTTAACCGTTTTACCGATCGTCACCAAACCTAACCCTACTATCAGCAGAACCCGGGGCAATCGATCCAGTTCCGTTTTATCCATCCCTGAGTTGTTGGTCTCGAAATACTGGTGGTAACTTTCGCAGTACGCATTCAGTGCCTGGGAAACTTCGTCTCTCAACTTGTCTGTATCCTGCCATTGTTGCAGGTTCAGGAGCAGGGGTTTTTGTTTGGTCCGAATCACATGATCGGGAGTGGCCGTGCCGACCTGGGACCAAGCCCCGCACTCCTTGCTGGAAGCGAACTCCTGAGTATCGGCGCGATGATGCAAAACCCAGTCCTTACCCGACTGTTCTTTATAGAGTCCGCGAAGCACAGGTGCCAGCGCACTCATCAAGGTTTCCTCTCCAGCTTTCAAAGCAGGGCCTGCAAGAGGAGTGAGGGATTTAAGCGGTTTTTTTGCGATATATTCTTCTGCAAGGGTCACGGCATGGATGTGCCGGTCGTAACTTTCTTTTGCGCTGTCGCCAAAAGTGAACAACCCGTGATTGATCAGCAACAGCCCTTCCACATCGGGATTTTTCTCATACGCCTCGGCAGAAGCTTTGGCGAGTGCGAAACCGGGCATGATGTAAGTGACGATACCGATCCGGTCGCCATAAATTTCCTTGCACATTTTCTCTGCGTCCGGCTGATTGGCGATGATCAAACTGGCATCCGCATGCGAATGGTCGATGAACTTATGCGGCAGGAATGCGTGCAGAAGCGTCTCCACAGACGGGTTGGGGGAGGACGCATCCAGCAGATGCGTTCTCTGCTCATTGACCATTTCCTCATCGCTCAACCGATCCAGGCTTCTCAGTTTCTGCAAATAGCCCAGCAGGACGCCGGGAAGGCCCGCAGGCTCCAGTGTATCCAGATCCCAGCCACTGCCCTTAACATAAAGCACATCCACCTCTTCGTTCACCTTGTTGCGGGTGCGCGACTTGACTGATGTGTTGCCGCCTCCATGCAGAACCAGCGAGGGGTCCGCACCGATCAACCGTGAAGTGTAAACACGAAGCGCGATGTCTTCAGCAACATCGCTATATTTTTCGATAGCCGCTTTGGCATCCGCATCGTTCCATTTATTTTCCATAACTCTTCCAGCAAAAATGTTTCACGTTAAATGCACCAGCTCGTCGGTGCAATTTGTAGCCGCTGACCGCTATGATTCCAACCAGAGCAACAGGGGGAAGCAACCAGAAGTAAAAAGAGTACCCGAACAAGTACATATAATACCAGATGCAAAATAATCATCCAGCCGAAAAGAAACCGCCAGTGCCAGGAATGTTCCACCCAAACCAGATCCCGCTTCCGTGTCATAGGGTCTTTGCTCGCCACCCAATAAACCGCTGTCAACAGCAAAAGAGTGGTCGCAGGCTCGCTCATAAAATCTTCAGAGTAATATCAGGCAAGCGTTAAATGGATTTTGGATTTCGTCATTGTGGAGCAGAAACTATGGCAAAAACACGCTTCGGATGGAATTTCCCCAGGAACCTCTAACTCCTTGTTTATAATAATTATTCAGGCTGGTCAAAAATTGGTCTTTGGCTTTTGGCTTTTTCCTGCTACAAAGCCCTCTGAATTGATTAAATTTAAAGGTTGATAAAATGCTTGCCCAAATACACGTCACGTTCAAGGAAGGGGTTCTCGATCCACAGGGGAAAACCGTCCACCATGCGTTGAACGACTTGGGATATGACGAGGTACTGGACGTGAATATCGGCAAATATTTGGAAATCAAACTTGATTCTGCATCGGAAGAAGAAGCCGAAATAAGGGTTCGGGAAATGTGCGAACAACTCCTGGCGAATACGGTGATTGAATCCTTCCGTTTCACACTTGTTCCCACTGAATAACACTCCAAAACGAATCGAATCGGAATAAAATGAAGTGCGGCATTGTTGTATTCCCCGGGTCCAATTGTGACCACGATTGTTATCACATCCTCAAACATATCCTGAATCAGGAAACCCACTGGCTGTGGCATAAAGAGGAAGCCAGTCTGGAGTCCTTCGATCTCGTGGTTCTGCCTGGCGGCTTCTCTTATGGAGATTACCTTCGGGCCGGAGCTATCGCCCGTTTTTCTCCGATCATGAATTCAATCACTCGCTTTGCCAAAAATGGCGGCAAGGTGCTGGGCATTTGCAACGGCTTCCAAATTCTGCTGGAATGCGGCTTGCTACCTGGGGTCTTGATCCAGAACCAGTCACGAAAATTTATCTGTAAAAATGTGTTCGTCTCTGTTGATAACCCGGATACGGCCTTCACCCAGAATTGTGGTGAAAAAAACGTTCTGGAAATACCCATCGCCCACCATCAGGGGAGCTATTATATCGACCCCCATTCATTGGGCCAGCTTGAGGAAAACGGGCAGATCATCTTCCGCTATTGCGATACTAACGGAAATGTTTCGGCGGAGTCCAACCCCAACGGCTCTGTAGGCTCTGTGGCAGGGGTAGCCAATGAGCAAAAAAATGTGATGGGAATGATGCCGCATCCGGAACGTTGTGCCGACCCACTATGGTCAAGAATCGATGGCCAAATTATTTTTCAATCCCTGATTTCAAATTCCTGACACTGTGGCTAAATCAAAAAAAAATCGACCTGGTCCCGAGATCACACCTGAAATCGTCCGAGAACACGGTTTGACCGTGGAAGAGTTTCGGCGCATTCTTGATCTGATCGACCGACCACCGAACCTGACGGAGCTGGGTATTTTTTCCGTTATGTGGAGCGAACATTGCAGTTATAAAAGCTCCCGGCCTTATTTAAGGAAACTACCGGTCGAAGGCCCGAACGTCCTGCAAGGCCCAGGGGAAAACGCGGGAGTCATAGACATTGGCGATGGCCTTGCTGTCGTATTCAAAATTGAAAGCCACAACCATCCCTCCTTCATCGAACCCCATCAAGGTGCCGCAACCGGTGTAGGCGGTATCATGCGAGATATCTTCACCATGGGCGCGCGACCCATTGCCTTGATGAATTCATTACGTTTCGGAGATTGGGAAGAACCCCGCACCCGCTTTCTGCTCAATGGTGTCGTCGATGGTATCGCCAGCTACGGCAACTGTACCGGCGTCCCCACCGTGGGCGGGGAAATCTATTTTGATTCCTGTTACAACGGCAATATTCTGGTCAACGCATTCTGCCTGGGGCTGGTCAAATCAGACCGCATCTTTCTCGCTGGCGCAGGCGGAGTGGGCAACCAAATCCTCTATGTTGGCTCCAAAACCGGACGCGACGGGATTCATGGTGCCAGCCTTCTGGCTTCTTCCGAGTTTGATGAAACCACAGAAGACAAGCGACCCACCGTGCAGGTCGGTGACCCGTTTACCGAAAAACTGTTGATCGAAGCCTGCCTGGAATTGTTTGAGTGCGACTGGGTGGTGGGCGTGCAGGATATGGGTGCCGCAGGGCTCACCTCGTCTTCATTTGAAATGGCTCACCGGGCCGAAACCGGGGTGTTCATGGATCTATCGAAAGTTCCTCTGAGAGAAGAAGGCATGATTCCCTACGAAATCCTGCTTTCAGAATCCCAGGAGCGCATGCTGTTCGTGATTAAACCGGGGCATGAAAAAGAAGCCTTTGCCATACTCGACAAATGGGGACTGGACGGGGCAATCATCGGCGAGGTGATCGAGGAACCCTGTGTGCGCATCCAGTTTGATGGCAAAGAGGTGGTGAACCTGCCGGTCTTTCCGGTTGTCGATGGAGCACTGGACCTGAAACGGGAAACAAAACGCCCTGAGTATCTCGATCAAGTGGTGCAGATAGACTTGACCGAACTTCCCGACTTTTCACATGGCGACGCGGCTTTGAAAAAACTTCTGGCCTGCCCCAATATCGCCAGCAAGGAATGGGCCTTTGAGCAATACGACCATATGGTGCGTCTGAATACGCTGGTTTTGCCCGGCTCGGACGCGGCTGTCCTGCGCGTGAAAGACACGCAAAAAGCGATAGCCATATCGGTAGACTGCAACAGCCGTTATTGCTATCTCGACCCCTATGAGGGCGCGGCTATTGCTGTTGCCGAAGCCTGCCGCAATGTGGTGTGCTCTGGCGCGAAACCAATTGGCCTGACCAATTGCCTGAATTTTGGCAACCCCGAAAAACCCGAAATCATGTGGCAATTCCAACAGGCGGTAGAGGGCATGGGCGATGCCTGCAGGTTTTTTGATATTCCGGTAGTCAGTGGTAACGTCAGCCTCTATAATGAGACAAAAGGGGATGCCATTTATCCGACTCCAACTGTTGCTGTTGTGGGTCTGGTCGAGGATCAAAAACAGATCATGACCCAGGGATTTAAAAAATCCGGGGATCAAATTGCTCTCATCGGTTTTACCATGGAAGAATTGGGAGGAACCGAATACCTGAAAACCATGTTTGATCGCAGTGATGGGAAACCTCCCGTTCTGGATCGAAAGCACGAGAAACAGGTTCAAGATTTTTGTCTGGAACTGATCCAAAAGGGTTTTATTTCTTCGGCGCATGATTGTTCTGAAGGAGGCTTGGCAATTGCAGTGGCGGAATCTTGTTTTTCGTACGGAGGCCAGACTTTGGGGGCCACACTCACACTGGAATCCACATTGAGAAATGATACGCTGTTATTCGGGGAAACCCTGTCACGCATTATTATTTCTTTTCCCGAAGAACGAACCAACGAAATCGAAGACTTGGCTATGGCGTTTCCAGTCGACTTTTCCCTGATTGGGAAAGTGGGCGGTTCTCATTTCACGGTAACGGTCAATGGGAAAGAAGTCATCAAACAGGAAGTTAATATTTTAAAAAATATCTGGAAAACCTCTCTGGGAAATTATGCTGGACAAGTTACATGAAGAATGTGGGGTCGTTGGGGTTTATGGTCACCCTGAGGCTGCCAATCTAGTTTATCTCGGACTCTATGCACTGCAACACCGGGGACAGGAAAGTGCGGGCATTGTCGCCAGCACCCATTCCAAAATGCGTCTTGAGGTGGGCATGGGTCTGGTCGCCGATATCTTTGACCCTGGCCGAATCCTGAAACTGCCGGGGCCTTTGGCCATCGGCCATAACCGTTACTCCACCGCCGGAAGAAGCGAACTGGTCAACGCCCAACCCTGCATGATTAACTATTCATCCGGGTCTCTGGCATTGGCTCATAACGGCAACCTTGTTAACGCCCAAACCATTCGCAAAGAACTGGGCGGCAAGGGAGCAATTTTCCAGTCCACCAACGACAGCGAGGTCATCGTGCATTTGATGGCCCAGTCGAAAGCCGAAACTTTCATCGACCAGGCCGCCGAAGCCCTGAGGCAAGTCAGTGGTGCCTACTCACTGGTCCTGATGACGAAGACGGAATTACTGGCCGCACGCGACCCACACGGGTTTCGTCCCCTTTGTCTGGGGAAACTCGATGGTGCCTACATCGTGGCTTCGGAAACCTGTGTCATGGATCTTATCGAGGCGGAATTCATCCGGGAGGTTGAGCCTGGCGAAGTACTCCTGATCAACGATCAAGGAGTCCAATCATTTTTTCCTTTTAAAAAAGTTGACACTAAACACTGCGTGTTTGAACATATTTATTTTGCGCGCCCGGACAGTTTTATGTTTGGGGAACATGTGTACACGGCACGCAAGGATATGGGCCGGGCCATGGCTCAAGAAAGCCCCGCCGATGTCGACCTCGTAGTTCCGGTACCCGACTCGGGGGTTGTTTCGGCAATGGGTTTTGCCGAAGAGAGCAACACCCCCTTTGAAATGGGCCTCATCCGCAACCATTATGTCGGCAGGACTTTTATTGAACCGCAATCACAGATCCGACACTTTGGTGTAAAACTTAAACTGAACCCGGTAAAAGAAATAATCAATGGCAAACGTGTCGCCATCATTGACGATTCCATCGTCCGTGGCACCACCAGCAGAAAGATCGTAAAAATGCTTCGGGATGCCGGAGCCAAAGAAGTTCACCTGCGCATTTCAGCTCCGCCCATCCTGCATTCCTGTTTTTACGGCATCGATACACCTAACAAAGAAGAGTTGATCGCCCACACACATAATCTCGAAGAAACGCGCCAGTACCTGGCGGCAGATTCTCTGGCCTACCTCAGCCTTGAAAAAATGATGGAAGTGTTGGAAAACGGAAAGA
>Ga0233430_1006048_pt1 | contig 10137 bp, 9 predicted proteins | sample SI_118_April2016_2_FD_179883 | JGI IMG/M metagenome (GOLD analysis project Ga0233430, IMG submission 179883) | Seawater microbial communities from Saanich Inlet, British Columbia, Canada - SI_118_April2016_150_MG | ecosystem: Environmental > Aquatic > Marine > Inlet | place: Canada: British... | reverse complement strand
AGACGACAGCTTGCAATCGATACTAGGAATACTTGAGAACGATAACGTCCTTGACACAACGACAATGTCAGGACTATTTGACATAGCGCCCTATCATACACCAACAAAAGACATCATCTCTCAGTATATCCAAATAAGCGGGAGAGGAGGGACCCCAAAGGATGCAGTAGAAGTTGTTAATGCTGTCAATCAATTTTTGTTATCAAGGCATGAGAACCTTTTCGAGGAGGCTGAAAAAAAGTTTGAACTTGAAATTAAAGCGATAGTTCGAGACAAAGAGAAAACCGAGGCTGACATTTTGCAAAAAGAACATGAAATTGAAAGGATAAGTAATGATATTGTTTTTTATCAGGATGAAATTAACAAAAGAGCTGACGCCCAGTCTGAAGGGCAAGGTAGAATAGTTGAAAGTTATATCAACTTAACGGCAAACTTAAAAACACAAAGAGAAGCGAGAATAACGAAAATTGAAGCATTAAATAAGGATCTGAAGAACTTTGATATTCTATTTCAGCAAAAAGATTTTGAAAAAGCGTATCGAACGAAAAACACCTCCATAACAAGCCAACCAAGTCTACCCGACATACGAATCGCTCCAAACAGAAAAGAGATTGTTTTGAGCTCAACTGTGATCGGTTTTCTAGTATCTTTGTTTATTTGTTTTGCTTATGAATTCATTTTAGTAAACAAAGAGTATTTCAAAAAAAAGAAAAAAGAAGATAAGACAATTAGGATCCTACCAGAGCCACCAGAGCCACCACAACATTTGCCGTACAATTAAGGAAGCTCTGAAAGCATCCGTACAAGTCATGCTTACTGCGGATGTTTTTTTTACATTTAATATTTTAGACTTATCCACAAAAATATTCAGAGAACTTCAAGAACATTGCGAAAAGTGGTATAATAAGGGAAATAAATAATAAATTAATAAACTAACATGTTTATGACTATTGTATTAGTTTGTGCGGACCCAACCTTAAGGACACAGACTAATATATTCAGCCAATAATCAGAAAAGATTTCCATCTGAAATCAAAGGTCGACTGGTTAGATATAACGTGTTAAAAGGATAAAAACATGAAAAACATAAAAGAATTATTCAAAGACAGAAACAAATTGAGCAAAGTATTGTTTGTTGCAATACTTGTTTGCGCAGTTGTTTTGATGAGTGATCTAGCTGTATACGCTACTCAGAACAGTAGCAATGGTTATGGTTACGGAACTGGAGGATATGGATATGGATATGGTTATTGGACTGAAGCAAGCCCATCTGTGGCAATAACATACAATAGTAGCTCAGTTACTGCTGGCAACGCTATAACAATAACAGCAACATTTGGAAGCGCGCCGTCGGGAACTCCACAGTTGCGTGTTGTAAGTTCTGCCGAAACAACTAGCTGGGAAAGTATGACGTCGTCATCTGCAACGGTATTTACTTATAGTTACACAACTCCAAGTTCTGTCAGCTCGGCAAGCATAACTGCAACTGTGTCGATAAGAACATTGGCCGGAAGCGGGTATACACCAACTCCTAGCACGAACACATTCACAATCACCCGACAAGGTGGTGGCGGTGGTGGTGGTTCATCAAGTAGTACAAGTTCATCTGAAGCATCAACTACAACAACAACCACAGTATCAGAAAATGGAGCTAACGTATCACAATCAAACCCTGACGGAGGATTATTATTCATAATCGTCCCAAAGAACACGGTTGTAGATGATACAACATTTGATGTTGCTGTTCACGGTTCTGACTTCGCTGCAGCTGGTGCAACAGCGCCAAGTGGATCAAGTGGATTGACACTAGTTCCAGGACAGCTCTATACGCTAAATGCTACAAATGCAAGTGGAAATGCTGTGACAAATCTAGATAATTCAATCACTTTAAATTTCTACTACAACGATGATCAGTTAGGTGACGTTGCAGAAGAAAGTTTACAAGCTTTCTACTACAATGAAGAAACCGGCAATTGGGATGCACTTGTTACAATTCTAAACCCTGATCTTAACAGAATAACAACTAAGGTTCCACACTTATCAACATTCGCGGTTATGGGAACACAAAGTGGAGATTTGCCAGCGTCAGTTTACAGACCAAAGCAGAGTTCTACTGTAGTCCAGGAAAATGAAACTGAAGGATTAGCGCATGTTAGTGAAATTCTTGATCGAAATCCATCTGGTGATGAATGGTCAGCTGTTCACTTCATTGCTTACGGAACAACAGAATCAACAAAGTTGTCTGTAAGAGATAGAAAGGGTGTTGTTGGTGACTACTATGACATTTACGGCAAGATCCCAACCACTGACGAAGACTGGAAAGATGTAGCTCTTATTCTGACAAGTCATAAACCGCATCAGAGAAATGAAGTTGCAGAAGCTCAAGCAATTAAAGATTTTCAGAAAGTCTACAAGAGATTACCTGATTTTGAGAATGTTCATGATGAATGGGCAACCTACTACATTGGTTACAATATCCGAAACAAAGGCAGAAACCTCGACAGCGAGAGATTTGCTATCGGAGCATTCAAATCAATTTACGGTTACAACCCAGTATCATCACACGATTGGTCAATTATGAGAGCAATTGCATACAGCGGAGCGAAAAGATAGTTCAGACACTGAAATAAAAAATCCTCGATCTTGACGATCGGGGATTTTTGTTTTATCATCTTACAATAAGAGACACCATAAAAACAGCAGAAGACACTAGTAGCAACGCGCCGTGGCGCGTTGCTACTAGAAGTATATCAACTTTATGAGACTCAGTTTATTTGATTATAATCTTCCCCCAAGTTTAATAGCTCAGGAGCCGGCTAGTCCGCGTGACAGCTCGCGTCTTTTGGTTTACAAAGAAACGAGCAATGAGATCATTCATGATAGATACAGTAATCTTGATAAATATTTAACTAAAAATGATGTTCTGGTATTTAATGATTCGAAAGTATTTCCGGCTAGATTGATTGGAAAAAAAGAGTCAGGTGGACGAGCTGAAATTTTGTTGTTGAAAGAGGTTAGTAGTGGGCAATGGGAAGTGATGATTGGGGCGAAGAGGCCCAAGATTGGCTTGAAATTGCAGTTTAAGCGGGGTTTGGAGGCAACAGTTGTGAGAGTTCAAAATGAGAAGACTTGGCTTGTAGAGTTTAATTATAAGGGAAGTAGATTTTTTGATATTTTGGATAGGGTTGGGGAGGTTCCGTTGCCGCCGTACATCGATCAGGCTAAAGTCCAAGGTTTAAAGTCCCCAGAACTACAAACTATTGCATGTTTGAGTTCGGGGCAAGCAAAAGTGAAAGTCAAAGGTCAGTATCAGACGGTTTACGCAAAAGAGAGGGGGTCTGCGGCTGCGCCGACTGCGGGGTTGCATTTTACAAATAGGTTGCTTGAGAAAATTAGGAAGAAGGGGGTGCAAATTGAGTATGTGACTCTTCATGTTGGGCTTGGGACGTTTAATCCGGTGAATACTGATGATATTGAGGATTACAGGATTCATAGTGAGTGGGTGAGTGTCGGGAAGAAAACTTTGAAAAGTTTACAGGATGCGAAAAAGCAGGGTAAAAGGATTATTTCGGTTGGAACGACGTCGACTAGGACGCTTGAGGCGATATTTTCGAAGAAGAAAAATTGGAGTACTGGGTATAATGATTATGTTGATATTTATATTTATCCTGGGTATGAGTTTAAGTTTATTGATGGGATGATTACGAATTTTCATTTACCAAAGTCTTCGTTGATTATGCTTGTGAGTGCGCTGATTGGGAGGAAGAAGACAATTAGTATATATAAGTTGGCGATAAAGCTTAAGTATAGGTTTTTTAGTTTTGGGGATGGGATGTTGTTGACAAAGTGAAAAATAAAAAAAAAAAATAAAATTTATAGAGGGATTGCTTAATGCTTAATCGCAGAATAGGAAAATTCCAAAGAAAGTTGACAAGAATTGGATTAACTGGTAATATGGTCTTTCGAGTGACTTAACAATTAATGGAGGGTGAAATGAAGAGAGCATTAGTAATTCATGATGATGAGCAAATACGGAATGCGATTATTGTCTTTCTGGGAAAAATTGGGATTCAGACTCAGGGGGCTGGGAATTTTCACACAGGAATTCAGAAATTGTACGACAGTAAGTTTGACTTTGTACTGATTGATGATTATGTTTACGGTCAGGGTGGCTCGGTTCCAATGACGTCGATATCAAATGCAACAAAGGCTAAAATTTTTATTATGGTTGACTTACAGCCGAACCAAGATTCGGCTGGTGTAAGCTATCTGATTAAGCCGATCAATTTGCCTGAACTAAGAAATAATCTTTTATCATAAAATTCACGTTTTCGCCGACTTTTCATTGAAAAGTCGGTTTTTTTGTTAAATTTAATAAAAAGTGCTAAAATAGAGATATAAACATAATCAATTATTAGAATTTATGAAAGAAAAATTTATACGAGATTTACAGTTTGGGGATAATATTACTTCGGAGCAATTTGCGGTGAAGTCGGTTAAGAAGGGGAAGACGATGAATGGGAAGGATTTTTATGATTTGAATTTGTCGGATAAGACTGGGGAGATAATGGGGAAGATTTGGGAGGATAAGATTGATGCTTGTCAGAAGTGCAACGAGGGGGACGTGATTGAGTTATCAGGAAAAGTTACTGAGTTCAAAGATAAGCAACAGTTGGTTATTAGCTTCTTGCAAGTGGTTAAGGATTTTGAACTTGAGAATTTTTTGCCTCAGTCGGAGCATGATGTTGCTGAACTGTTGGAAACAATTAAAAAGTCAATTTCGAAGATAAAAGATAAGCATATTAAGGAGTTGTTGAATTATTTCTTTACGAATAAGCAGTTTTTGGAAAAATACAAGCAGGCTCCTGCTGCTGAGTTTATTCATCATGCGTATGTTGGGGGACTTGCGGAGCACACAGTTGAGATGCTTGAGGTTGCGAAGACTTTGCTGAAGTTTTATCCGGAAATTAGTAGTGACCTACTGACTTGTGGAGTGATACTCCATGATGTGGGGAAAATTGAAGAGCTCGCTGTGAGTCATACAATCACTCGGACTTTGCCGGGAAGTTTAGTTGGACATATTCCGCTTGGAGCAAATACTGTTAACAGAGCAATTTTGGAGTTGAAGGATTTCCCGGAGGATTTGCATGCAAAGATACTTCATTTGGTACTTAGTCATCATGGACAGCTTGAGTTTGGGTCACCTGTGAAGCCGGCGATTCCTGAGGCTTTTGCATTGGCTTATATTGATAATTTGTCGGCGAAGATTAATACTGCGATAAAGATTAAGAAAGAGAATGAGAATAGTAATAGTGATTTTTCTAATTATCATTTTGCACTTGAGAACAAGTTGTATTTGAAATAAAGTGAGTGGTGAGTAGTGAGTATTTGAAGTATCACATTAAGTGAATCAAGTTAAATTAACACTTCCCGAGCACTCACCACTCACAACTCACCACTATATATGCCTGATCAATACGGTTACGACAATGAAAAATTGAATATTGTCATGTTTAACATGTCGAGTTTTTTTGATTATGATCATGGGATTGTGAATAGGAACTATTTTATAATGAAAGCGCTGGAACGTGAAGAGAGAGTTGGAAAGATTGTGGCGGTTGATTTTTTGCCTATTGGGATGAAGAAGGGAATTAAGCATTATGCGCAGAATATTCTGCTTGGGATGAAGAAGGGAGAGATTGTGTATGGAGATCTAACGAGTGCATGTTATCAAAGAACTGATAAGATTTATTCTTATTCGACTGTTGATTCTGTTTATTCATTGAATACTGTTGCGAGGGAGCTACGTCGTGTGGAGAAATTTTTAAGTTTGCGAAATATCGTTTTCTGGTCATACAATCCGATGTTTACTGAGTTTATTGGCAAGCTTAATGAGAAGCTGTTTGTATTTGATACAGTTGATAACTGGGCAGATCATCCAAGTTATACGAAGCTTGTGTCAAAGAAGAAGCTTGTGAATAATTACAAAGTAATATCGGATAAGGCTGATCTAATTTTCACTGTATCTGAGGATATGGTAGAGTTTTATGAGAAGCAAAAGAGAATAAAGGATGTTCATTGGATTCCAAATGGGGCTGATTTTGAGCATTATAATAATCCTGAGAAGACTGGTGTTAAAAACGAGTTAAGTAAATACGATAAGCCAATAATAGGGTATATAGGTACAATTTCAGATAGAGTTGATTTTGATCTAGTTGCGAGTATTGCTGAGTCTCACAAAGATAAGATTGTTGCACTTTGCGGGCCTGTCTGGCCTGTGATAAAAGCGGAATTGCATAAAAAGCTGGGAAAGTATGATAATATTGTTTATACTGGAAGAATTAAATATGATCAGTCGCCAGGTTATTTAAGTAAGTTTGATGTGGCGATTATTCCGCATAAGGTTGATCAGTTTAATAAGTCGACTAATCCGATGAAGCTTTATGAATATCTAAGTGCAGGAAAACCTGTTGTCACTACAAAGGGAGCGGGGACTGAGATGTTTAAGGATGAGAGCTACATTGCTAAATCGAATGAGGAATTTATATCATTAATAAACAAGGCACTTGAGGCTGATAATGAACAGTTGCAAGCAAAAAGGCGAAATGCTGTAAGAAAACACTCTTGGCGAGCTAGGGCGGACAGGATGGTTGAGTTGATGTATAAGAAGTTAGAAACTAAGAAACATCAGTAGCCAGCTATGTTGTTTAACTCAATTGAATTTTTAATTTTTTTTCCAATTGTAATATTCTTGTATTTTATTATCCCACACAAATATAGGTGGGTTTTTCTATTGACGGCTAGTTATTATTTTTACATGAGCTGGAAGGCGGAATACATTGTTTTAATACTGACCAGTACATTGGTCGATTATTTTTGCGGGCTTAAAATTTATAAGTCAGACACAAAGAGAAAACAAAAAATATTTCTTGGCATCAGTTTAGCGGTTAATCTATTGCTACTGGCTAGTTTTAAGTATTTTAATTTTTTCAGTCAATCGTTTATTGATCTACTTAGTCATTTTTCTCTTGATTTCAATACCCCAATGCTAAAAGTAATGCTACCAGTTGGCATCTCTTTTTATACCTTTCAAACTCTGAGTTATACAATTGATATTTATAGAAAGAAAATAAAGCCTGAAAAACATTTGGGACATTTCGCATTGTATGTGTCTTTTTTCCCGCAACTGGTTGCAGGCCCTATTGAAAGAGCTAAAAATTTGTTACCTCAATTTGCTCAAAAGCATAATTTTGACTACAGAAGAGTCACCGATGGGATTAAGCTGATGCTCTGGGGATTTTTTAAAAAGATTGTGATAGCCGATAGTATTGCAATTGCAGTTGAACGAGCATTTGATTATAATCTTGAGCAAACCGGAGCGACTCTAACTATAGCCACAGTACTATTTGCTTTCCAAATATTCTGTGATTTTTCTGGATACAGTGACATTGCCATTGGCGCAGCAAAAATAATGGGCTTTCGGCTGATGACGAATTTCAAACGTCCCTATCACGCTCGCTGCATCGGAGATTTTTGGCAGAGATGGCATATTTCACTCTCTACTTGGTTCAAGGACTATTTATATATTCCTCTTGGTGGGAGTAGAATGACTATTCCCAGATGGTATTTGAATCTATTTATTGTTTTTTTAGTTAGTGGTTTATGGCACGGAGCCAACTGGACTTTTGTTGCGTGGGGTGCGATCCACGGATCTTACATGATTTTCTCATATCTTAGCAAAAATGTACGAAAAAAAATTGTTATTGGATTAAAATTGAATTACTTCCCTAGGTTTTACAAACTAATTCAAATTGTAATCACATTTACACTGATAAATATCGGTTGGATTTTTTTCAGATCTAATACAATAAGCCAAGCCCTCCTGACAATAAAAACAATTTTCTATTGGATACTGACAATCCCGAGTCAAATAGTTGCAGGACATACAATTTTTGGGATTTTAGAGTTATCGTCATGGAAACAGTTACTAGGACTTAATAAAATGGATATACTAGTAATATTTTCTTCAATAGTTTTCATGGAAATTATTCATTTGATACAAAGACAAACCGGTATCAGAGAGTTTCTTAGCAGTAAACCTTTTTATCTACGCTGGAGCATATACATGATTTTATTGTGGTCAATACTATTATTTGGCGTGTTTGGCAAACATGAATTCATATATTTCCAATTCTAATATGACAGACTTAAATGAAAATAATCAAAAAAAGGATTCAATAAAGTTTTTAAAACACGGAACAGTTTTTCTTGTTTTTTTCATTTTTACGTTAGTATTTTATTATTTATTTTGTTCATATATTATATCCATTCCACTTGGTTCTTATGCTGAAATTTCGGAACGGATCGACTATAAGCTAGAATTGGCAAAGGAGTTTGATTTGCCTAAAATTGTTTTGGTATCTGGATCAAATTCTCATTTCAGTTTGTCTGCAGAGAAGATGCAGGCGGAACTTGATATGCCGGTTTTTAATTTTGGGACAAATGCAAGCGTGTATTATCACATATTCACGTTGTCAAAAGAAATTCTCAAAAAAGATGACATTGTTATCGCTAATATTGAATATCCTTTGTTTTTTTGCAAGAAAAAGACGGCTTTTTCGCCGGTTAGAATAGGTGAGCTTTACATGATTAATTCACAAGAATACAGCAAACGAGTTTCATTTTTAGAAAAGTTGAATTTAAAACTACTTACTGGCAGAGATTTTGTAGCATGGATAAACAATAATTCTTTTCCAGATAGAGACGAACTTCCTGATAGTTCTGAAACTATTAACCAAAACGGAGACTCAAAGGTAAATACAGTTGAAAATACGGATTTAACTGTGCTGAAAGGTTTAGTTACTGATCCGATTGAATTTGATAACAGAAGGGTTCAAAATTTTCCAGAAACGGATTGTTTTGAGGAAATAGTGAAATTCAAAGATTGGTGTCATGAAAACGAAATTCAGTTTTATTTATCATTTCCAACAGTAGTTAAATTCGATGAATATAGCAATAATGAATATCAAGAAATATTTCAAAAAATTATAACTGAAAGTGAAAAAGCGGGAATAGATATTATAGGCAAGCCAAATGACTTCATGTATCCGATTGATTTTTTTTACAATTCAGGCTATCATTTGAATAGCAAAGGTAGAGATATTAATACCGATTTTGTGATAGAGTTGATACGAAAGATTGTTGAAAAATAAAAAAGTACCGAAGTTTCGGTACTCAAGATTATTGATCGGTATTTTTGGGAGTGTCTGGATCAAAAGTTAAATAGTGAAAAGACCTTTGAATTAAAGCCTTTAAGTCGACTTTTAGCACAAGTTTGTCAAGATCAATTTTGACTGGTTCATCACCTACAATAGGCCATCCACGAAAGTCTGTTGTTTTGATCAAGACTTGAGGTTTTTCATCTAGTTTCCCATCTCTGAGTTTTTGCATTTCGGCGCTCGATGCATTGATAAAGGTATCTGCAAGTGACAACTCTCTGAATTTGTATTCACCATGAATAGCTGGATCGGTCATTGTAGCCTCCTTGTAATAGGATGAGTTGCAGTAAGATTATTAGTAAATTACCAAGAATAATTAGAATTGTCAATAAAAAAAGAGCCCCACCGTTAAGAACGATGGGGGAGCCGGTCATTATACCCAGCAAGTTTCAACTCTCCACGTGTAGGCTCACTAGCGTGGTAAAACTGCCTTCGAAGTGGATCGCCCTCCGTACTATTATTTGATGACACCCAGTTCTCTGGAGGGCTTAGAGTTCTAGGTTTTTTGTCATCAGTAGTTATTATACTCAAATTATATATTTTGTCAAAAAAAGGCCACGATTGCAAGATCAGCAAACGTGGCAATTGCCCTGGATACCAGACATCGATCATTCAGTTTAGGCAAACCGACGACCTTTTCGCGAAGCATCCCCTTCCGTGCCATATCTTAATTTTCGATACGTAACGGAATTAATTGTATTATAGCAGTAAAACACGATTTTGTCAATAGGTAGATGGCTGTATAATAACAAGTGTGTACAAAAAGAAGGATTTTGGTGTAAAATTAGCATGAAAACAAAGCTAATACATTAAAACCCTTCCTATGACTAAAGATATAACAAATTTTTTAGAAATTCAA
>Ga0233430_1006036_pt1 | contig 10156 bp, 12 predicted proteins | sample SI_118_April2016_2_FD_179883 | JGI IMG/M metagenome (GOLD analysis project Ga0233430, IMG submission 179883) | Seawater microbial communities from Saanich Inlet, British Columbia, Canada - SI_118_April2016_150_MG | ecosystem: Environmental > Aquatic > Marine > Inlet | place: Canada: British... | reverse complement strand
TTCCATTTCGCGCTATCCCACCATCGACCTGCATCTGGAATCATTGACCGTTGAACCAGGCGTCAATGCTCAAACCCGCTATCTGATCTCCTCCCCCGAATACCATATGAAACGGCTGCTGTGCGCTGATTCTGGATCCATCTTCCAGGTGTGCAAAGCCTTCAGACAGGATGAGATGGGTCAGCGGCACAATCCCGAATTTACAATGCTTGAATGGTACCGGGTCGACTGGGACCACTGGGGGCTGATGGCCGAAACGGAGGCCTTGTTGCAGGAACTGCTGGGGTGTGAAAAGGCTGACCGGCTCTCTTATACAGACGCCTTCTTGAATTACAGCCATCAGGATCCTTTCAGGCTCACAACCTCATCGTTCAGAAAATGTTGTGAGGATAACGCTCTTTCGCCACCAGATTACCTGATCAAGGCCGGGGGGGCTAAAGACGAGCGCTTGAATTTTCTGATGGGAGTCCTGATCGAACCAAATCTTGGGCTGGAACGTCCGGTCTTCATTTATGACTACCCGGCTTCCCAAGCCAATCTCTCCCGTATTAATCAAAAAAACAAGCTGCTTTCTGAGCGGTTTGAACTTTTTTTCAGAGGGATGGAGTTGGGAAACGGCTTTCATGAGTTGGCAGATGCTGACGAACAAGCATCCCGTTTTGAAAAGGAGAACCGCTTGAGAGCAGAAGGGGGTAAAACCCCACTGCCAGTTGACAGGGATTTCCTGGACGGGCTGGCGAGTGGGTTGCCTGATTGCGCCGGGATCGCCATCGGATTTGACCGCATTGTCATGCTGGCGCTGGATAAAACTTCCATCAGCGAGGTGACCCCCTTCCTCTGGGATCGTGCTTAGGGATCGTTCAAAAAAACATCTCAGGTCTGTTTCTTTTTCCGTAAACTCTGTGAACTGTCTCTGTGGTATTTTTTCAAGCAGAAGCATTACGCCGATCGCAAATCGATCTGTTCCAGATTGGGATTCTTCAGAAAACTGTAATTTTTGTTCGGTGGAGGGTCCAGGGCAGAAAAGAGGCAGAGCGTGCAGTGGGTTCCATTGACAAGTCTTTCCAGGTGTTGGGCCAATGTGGAAGAAAGAGGGGAGCTTAGAAGATTGCTGATCAGTAGCAAGCCGGTCTCTTGAAAGGTTAAAGCCAGGAGGGTAAATTTGATGCGGTCTTCCCCTTTGAGGCGATAAATCGGGAAATGCCTGATATGTCGGGCGTTGAGCTCATTCAGAAACGTCCGTTTAGAGCGCCGTTTTCCGTCGAAATAAAAAAACTCATCCTGCAGTTTCAGCCAGTTTCCTGCGTTTTTTGTATAAATCTTGTCCCCGAGCAGAAGTCGATCGCTCTGGATGAAAATCCGATCAGAGCGTCGCGCAATACCGGAACCGGGCTGGAATCGTCCTTCGATGAGCCCTTGCAGGGTTTTTAGCTTCTCTTGTGTGGCGAGTGTAAAATGGATTTTTTTTCGCTTCTGGATATCGAAACTGACGTCGATGATACCGAAGTCCTTGTCCTTAAAAAGCGAGACATCGCGAAATTTGATTAAAGAGGACATGGGAATCAGGCATAGGAGATGCTCTTGATGTTTTCAGTGGCATCGATCAGTGTCACCCGAGTGAAAAGTTGTGAAGCAGGTGTCACGTTTGCCAAAGCGTCTGCAGCCAGCAAAACAGCCCCTGCTGTCCATGTTGGTTTTTCCACCGGCCAGAGTTCATCTTTTGGATAGACATAACCCGTCCAATAGGAACCGTCTTTCTCCCGGAAATTATGCAACCAGCTGAATAACCGCGCGGCTTTTTTTTGATCGCCAGCAGCAAGCAGTGCCATGGTCAACTCACAGGATTCTGCGATGGTGACCCACGGTTCGTCAGAGACGCAGCGGCAACCGAGATCCTCTTTCACAAAGGTGTCCCATTTCGCATTGAGCCGTGTGCGAGCAGCAGGCCCTGTGATCACGCCGGTCAACACCGGATAAAACCAGTCCATGGAATAGCGGCTCTTGCTTTCCCAGGTCCGGTCGAACCGTTCCGGATGATTGCGGAGCGTGTGTCCGAGTCTGTTTCTGCAGATAGTCCAGTGGGGTCTTTTCTTGTTCAGCACAGTAGCGTGATTAATCGCACACTCCAGGCTTTTGTAGATGGAACTGCAACCGGTGATGAGGGCGTCGTTGCGCACCCCTTTTTCTGCATCCACCGCCCACGAGATTTCGCCATGTTTTGTCTGCAGTGAAATCACAAATTCGATAGCCGCATCAACGACAGGCCAGAGTCTTTTAAGAAATGATAGATCCTGGGTGATCAGAAAATGGTGCCAGACGCCGGTGGCGATATAGGCCACAAAATTGGATTCGGTGCGGGTGGCATCCTCAACCTGTCCGTCTTTATAGGCATTCCACCAACTGCCGTTGTCCAGTTGTCTCTCTTTCAGCCAGTCATACGCTTTGGCAGCTTCTTTGTGCTTCCCGCAAATGCTTAACCCCATGGCAGACTCCACGTGGTCCCAGGGATCGGTATATCCGCCTTCGAACCAGGGAATCGATCCGTCTGGTTCCTGTACCCTTGATATATAGTCTGCGGTACGGGTAAAGTATTCGTTAGGGAACGCTCCCTTCAAGAAAAATAGTTTGGACATTTTAATCAATCCTATTTGAAATACATTACAACACTTTTCCCGAGAATCGGGTTCAGTATCCAGTCAAGTGTTTGGGTAATCCACGGTTTTTTCAGCAGATCCCAAACCAGCAATCGATGATAGGCTTTGATGATCTTAGATTTTTTTCTGTTTGACCAGAACAGGCACTGAAGCCACCAGTACGGAACATGAAGCGCATGTGCCCCGTGTTTGCTGTAGCAGGCCAGTCCCTGGTCTTCTATAGCAGTCTGAAGTTCGTCTGCGTTAAAAATCCGAATGTGCCCCCCCTCTTCATTGTGATAATCCTCACTCAATTTCCAACACACCCACTCGGGGAAAAATCGAGGCACACTGGCGGCAAAGACTCCCCCGGGCTTTAAAACCCGGCGGATCTCCTTCAAAACAGACTGATATTCTGGAATGTGCTCCAGCACTTCTGAACAGATCACTTTGTCGAAGCTGTCGTCCGCGAAAGGCAAGGACAGCGCATTGCCTACAGCCAGGCCAAAACTCTTGCCAGAATTCTGAGACTCTTCGAACTCCTCGCTAAAACGGCTTTGAGCCGTGAGGAGATCATTATGACATAAATCAAGCCCGACTGCCTGGACGTTCTTCAGTGTATAGCTCGTTATCACATGGCGACCCACGCCGCAACCCAGGTCTAAAATACGGTCACCGTTTTCTATGCCGAACTTTTCGAAATCAATGGTTAACATTCTGTAAAACCTTTAAGTAGTGTCGAGTCATCTGTCTGGCAGCAACATCCCAGCTGAATTTGTCGAGAATCCGCTTGCGTCCTGCAGCGCCTAATTGTTCCATTTTATCCGGATGTTCGAAGAGATCCGCCATGGCATTCGCTATTGCTGACGCATCACCGGGAGGAACCAATACACCTGCATCACCGACCACTTCAGGCAAAGCCCCGCCGGTGGTAGAGATGACAGGAATACCGCTTGACATTGCTTCTCCAGCGGGCAGCCCAAACCCTTCATATAGAGACGGTACGACTGCTAAGGAAGATTCCGCGTAGCACTGGTTAATCTCGTCAGTCGTCAGGTTGTTGACAAAGGTGACGATCTCCTGCAGATTGAGCCTGTTGATCAGACTTTCCGTATGTCCCCCGGGTTTGGGAGACCCTAGAACCACCAGATTCAGGTCAGGAAAGCGGGGGATCAGTTCTGCAATAGCTTTTAACAAGAAATCCAACCCTTTGAGTGGAATGTCGGCACTGGCTGTTGCCATTACCCGGAAGGGGCGACGTTGGATTTCTGGCTTTGGGGAGAAATCAACTGTGTCAATTCCGTTGTATACCAGACTGACTTTAGTCTCTGATATTTTAAACGCCTTGGCGATATCATGGCGTGATTGAGCGGAAACTGTCAACAAATGGGTCAGCTTTTTCACCACCTGGCTTTGCATATGTAGAAAATAGTGCCAGCGTCGGATCAATAACCGGTGTCGCCAGTTTCTGGCGCTGTTGAGCGCGATCGCAAGATCCTTGGTTATGGGGTGATGGATCGTGGTAATGACCTGATGCCCCCGTTGCTGCAATCCCAGCAAGCCATAACACAGGCTTTGATTGTCATGGATCAGATCGTAATCTGTCTCGTTCTGGCTGAAATAACGTAGTAACCGTCGACCGAAGGTGTAAGGTTCTGGAAAACCGCCGGTCAACACGCTGAACCACTCAAACAGGCTGGTTGCTGAGCGGAAGTCTCTCAATCGCAAGGCTGTTATTCGGTTTGGCTTATCAAAAAGATTCAGCCCGGGCAATTTGATGAGTCGAACACCTTCTTCCAATTCGGGATACGGTTCACCAGAAATAACATCCACTTTGTGTCCCAGCTTCGCTAATGCCGAGCTCAGATACCGAATGTAAATACCCTGACCACCACAGTGAGGTTTGCTGCGATAGCCCAATAAACAGATTTTCAAGGACTTAAACGGTTCCGGCTCTAATATCGATGGGATTTCTGCCCTGGCATGGGCGGCACTAGTCTGCATCTTTTCTGTTCAAGCGATTTTGCTGATCGTAACACGAAATGGGATTTCATGAATTAATAAAGTAGAATTTATCAGCTTAACAATCCATTGGTTCTATGTATAGCCGAAAATTGGAAAATCCCCGGGCGGACACCTGGGGTTCTTTCTATAGAAGTTTGATTGCCAGCACTCTTTCAAAACAGTGTTAATTAAGGTTTCAGTTGATAGAAACCCTTGAAATTGAGCTAAAAAGCTGGCGCTGTCATTTACACTTTTTGATAAACGCTGTAATAAATCGGATTATAGACGCTGTCATTGAAAGATAAAGCCTGTTTCACCGTTATTATCTGTGCCCAGCTGCAAATTAAAACCGACAGCGGGGATGTCCGGGAAAATTGTTCAAGAGAACCAATGTGATTAAAGACCGACGACCTTACTATCTGAAACGTTTTTATTTTAGGCTCCAGGAATGGTATGCCAATCATTTCATCCGCCCTCATCTGTCATTCCTGGGAGACGGATGTCATTTCATCAGACCCTGGCATGTCAGTATATTCGGAACACCCATATCGATCGGCAGATACACTCATGTGATCTGCGCCTCCGATTCCAATATCAGACTGGTGATCTGGTCCAAAGATGATAGCGGCGGCAGCATTGACATCGGTGACTACTGCCTGATCAGTCCCGGGGTTCGCATTACGTCTGCATCACGGATTGAAATCGGTAACAACTGCATGTTGGCGAATGGGGCGTTTGTCACTGATGCTGATTGGCATGGGATTTACGACCGGCTCGAATCCATCGGCAACAGCGCGCCGGTGATACTGAAGGAAAATGTCTGGATCGGGGACTCAGCAACTGTCTGCAAAGGTGTGACTATTGGAGAAAATAGTATTATTGGTGCCGGGGCGGTGGTTACAACTGATATCCCAGCAAATTGTATTGCCGCCGGTAATCCGGCTAAGGTCATCAGGGAATTGGATTCGCGAAAAGGATTTACCAAACGGGAAAAGATGTTTGCCAACCCGGAGCAATTGAACAGGTATATGAACGAATTCGATAAGGGATTTTTGAAAAGCAATTCAACTCTGGGCTGGTTACGAACGCTCCTTTTTCCGAGAAAAGGGGATTGAGAGATGGTAATTTGAACCCATCATCGTGATAAAACAACAAATAATTAATAAAAACAGTGCTTACATTCAAACACTACCGGTCGGCTTATAAATTACTTCACATTCTGTTCGCAAAATGTCCAGTGTTTTAGGGATTTTGCAGATAGATTATGTGACGTTATTTATGAACGATCCCTAAATATAGAAGAGATCAGAACCATGATAAACTTGCCAGTTGATATTGAAAGTGTGAAGGGTTTTTTGGACCCCGACGAAGGAGAGATTCTCTACAAATATGCTGCTATCTCTGCCTCTCAGGCGCCCTGTTTCGAAATTGGCGCCTACTGTGGAAAATCGACAGTCTATATGGGGTCAGGCTGTAGACAGGCGGACGGTGTCCTCTACTCTTTAGATCATCATCGGGGCTCAGAGGAGCATCAGCCTGGAGAAGAGTATCACGACGTGGATCTGATGGATGCTGAATCCGGTCATTTCGACAGCTTTCGTGAGTTCAGGCGCACCCTGAAAAGAGCTGATCTTGAAGAAACGGTGATCCCCATTGTCACAACATCTATCATTGCTGCGCGGGGATGGGTTACGCCACTATCGATGATATTCATTGATGGGGGGCACTCTCTCGAATCAGCTCTCGGAGACTATCGATTCTGGAGCAGACATATCATCCAGGGTGGATTTCTGGCCATACATGACATTTTCCCTGATCCAGCGGAGGGAGGACAAGCGCCGTATGAGGTCTGGAAGAAAGCCCTCGCTTCGGCACTTTTTGAGGAGGTAGAAATCGTAAAAACGCTGGGAGTTCTGCGCCGAATCTAATACAGAAACGGGTTTTCCCCTCTAGGCATTCAACAACTTGATGGCATCGCTGTCTGAATCCGTGATTGTCATGATCTTGTCCAGTTTCGTCAGGATAAATATTTCCTTGGTACGCTCGTTTAAATTTGTTAGTGCAAACTTCTGTCCTCGTTTCAGAAGTGTTTTGTAAATGGAGACAATCAATCCCAGGCCGGATGAATCCACGAATTGAACTTTTTCACAGTTCATGATGACCCCTGCCAGATTCTCATCTTCAATGAAGACCTCTACCGTCTCTTTCAGTTTTGAGGTGTCTTCCAGAATGATATTGCCATCAATGGATAGAATAACGAAGTTGTTTTCGTTCCTGTCTTCTATTTTCATATAATCTTCCAGTAGAGTGATAGATTTTTTCCCTGACCTTTGTGGCGGGGGAAATGAATTGAAGCTCTGATCAACCTGGACAAGCTGAGTTGTTGATCTGTAATGTGCCTACTTTTGGTCTGATTCTGTTTGCGAGCTTTTTGGCGATCATAACGGATAAGTTAACATTTTGCATTTATTTTTTTTCTTTTTGAAACATTTCCTGTGCTTTTTTCATCATGTCCGCCCGCTCCTCCGGTGACATGTTCATTACCTGTTCCTTAATGCGTTCCACCTCCTTCGGGTCCATCTCTTTAAGTTTTTCCATGGCCTCGGCATACGCCTTTTCTGAGATCCCGAAATCTGTCCTCTCCCCTTCTTCCTTTTCTTCCTTCTTAGCTGGAGACAGGGTCTCATGATAAAAGAGAATCCGGTCGCCAATCGTTTCGTGCAGAATATCTGATGTTTTCAGATGATTAAGTACGTTGGACAGAGTTGTCTCGTGCTTTTTACACGATTTGAAGATTGCCTGAAAAGGGAGTGTCACCCTTTTTTCTGGGAATCCATTTTTTTCCAAAGCAGAAAGAATGCTTTTAATGACTGTTTCCATATGTTTTCAGTGTTTTCTGGTAAATTTCTTTGTCTGCCAAAGAAAAACAAACGAACAAGGCCTTGATGATCGAGGGTGTATTGTTGAGAGATACAGACACTTCCCGAATGGCAATGGCAGTGGCTTTTTCAATTGGGAATCCATAAACCCCTGTGCTGATGGCTGGAAAGGCGATGCTTTCGATATTATTGCTTCGAGCCAGCGCCATGGCATTCCGGTAGCATGAAGCGAGTAAATCAGCTTCGCTGCTGTTTCCGCCGCGCCAGATGGGACCTACGGTGTGAATCACATACCGGGCCGAAAGGTTGTATCCTTTTGTGATCCTGGCTTGTCCGGTCGGACATCCCCCCACGGTTTTACACTCTGCCAATAATTCCGGTCCCGCGGTACGGTGAATGGCTCCATCTACACCGCCGCCGCCCAGCAGAGATTCATTGGCCGCATTGACAATGGCGACAGTGTTCTGTTGGGTAATATCTCCCTGAATGATTTCAATTCGTCCCTGCAGATGGTCTGTCATCATTAGCTCTTGTCCGGTTTTAGTAAAAAAACTCAAGAGGGGTCAGGTTCCGAATGGCGTCACATGTGTCTGTTATTCTACGAAGCAGAGGCTTTTGTGTCAACACGGGGTGGATGGGTGGAATTGGCAGGAGATTTTTGAATTAGAGAAACCTGGCTGCAAGGCTTTCCAGTTCGTCACGTTTGTCTGACGGAATACCAATCGCTGCAGAAAATGGCAGATAGAATTGGAGCGATTCACGGCTGATTCGTCGTCGTTTGTAGGGTGTCAGCCATTGTATTTCCCGCATATTATCCAACCGGTCGCAAAATTTTATCTTCAGGCTGCGGATATCATGGTGGCCAGCCTGCAGTAGTTTCTGATGAGTCTGTTCCTGGTTTTGGGTTTTTTTCAGCGATTCCGACATGCCTGCAACCCATTTGCCGTAACCCTGCCGGATCTCCTCTTTGGTAAGATGGGTGTCCTCTAATGTGTCGTGCAGCAAGCCGGCGATTACCGACCGAAAATCAGCTCCAACCTGGCAGAGTAGCGCAGCGACTCTCAAGGAATGTACAACAACCGGCTTGCCGGAGAGTCGATATTGATTCCGAAAAAGGTTTTCAATATCCAGGAACGCGCCTTCAAGCATTAACCTTTCTCCCCAGGAGGCTTTTCTGCTGAAGTAGCTTCTGATTCGGTTTTTGTAACCCAGGATCAGCGGGTTTTTTCCGTTCATCGTCAAAGACATTGTTTTATAAATGGTTCTCAATGCTGCCGCTTGACTTTGCAGGCACAGGATTAAGTGTCTGGACCCCATTCAATCAGGGGACATATTTCTTTTTTTAAGAACCTTGATTATCTTGAAGGGGTGCGTCTATCTGTTAATAATGCAGGGAGTGTGCACAAAATCGATTTTCTCGTTTTACCGTTTTGTACAGGCAATAACTAGGACGGTTGTGAAATCTTGAAACTGTCTCGATACTGTTGGGACAGCCGGGCATAAACGCGTTGCCCTGAAATTAATGATTCCCGATGTTTGGGTGTGACCACGCCGATCACTTTCGCGGGAGAACCACCGTAGATTTTGTTTGCTAGGATGACACTGTTTTTTAGAACCAGGGATTGTTCCGCAAGGATTGACCATGATTCAATCTCTGCAAAAGCGCAGATCATTGTCTGCATGCCGACCAGTACGCAATCATGGATGATAACGTCGTGCAGCATGGCCATGTGACCCACAATAACACGATTCCCGATTTTGACCCGTTCAGCCGTGTGAATGTTGACCGACTCTTCAATCGCCGATTCATTCCCAATTTCGATCGGTCCGAAATCTCCGCGGATAATGGCGCCAAAACCGATATAACAATTCTTGCCGATGGTGACGTCACCGATAATTTCTGCGCTGGGGGCGATCCAGGTCCCCTCGCCCAAGGAGGGTTTTTTGCCGTTAAATTCGTAAAGTGGCATACATATTTCAGATTTGGAGGATCGCTTGGGACCTATTTGTGGTTTGGCTGGTTCATTACTTGAAACAAGGCGTAACGAACGATTTCCTCTACATTTTCATCCGGATTGGCCTCCAGAGAGAGGGGACTATCTTTGCGGAAATAGGTTGCGGGTATACGGCTTAAGCTCAACGCATATACATCTTCGATACAAATAGGGCATTTATCAAATTCTGGATACTCCGGGATAAGCTTTTTCATTAGCTCTATGACCACGAGTTCATACCCGTTTCGAACATTCTCAAGGCAAATCCCATTGATAAGATAGTTGTTATTTTTCATCGCTGGCTGTGGGTGCAAAATCGGTGATGTTTGAATCAGCTGTTATGCTGAACGAATAATCCATGTATCCAAAAGCCGATTTCGGTGTTATTCCTTTTTTTTCATTGGAGACTTGATGATTCTTTTCCAGTCATCCAATCCGCCACGAATAATCTGTCCACTGAAACCGCAGGATTCAATCAGCTTTAACGCCTGGACACTTTGGCTACCATCCTTGCAGATCAGCAGGGTTCTCTTCTTACCATCAAGCCGATCAAATTTTTGGCTGAGTTCGTTCAATGGAATATTGACGAAACCGGGCAGAGATTCATTTTCAAATACTTCCTTTGTGCGCACATCGATCAATTGAA
>Ga0233430_1006035_pt1 | contig 10157 bp, 7 predicted proteins | sample SI_118_April2016_2_FD_179883 | JGI IMG/M metagenome (GOLD analysis project Ga0233430, IMG submission 179883) | Seawater microbial communities from Saanich Inlet, British Columbia, Canada - SI_118_April2016_150_MG | ecosystem: Environmental > Aquatic > Marine > Inlet | place: Canada: British... | reverse complement strand
GTCGGTTTGGCTGCTTATCCTGTGAATGATATTGCCGATCTCTTCTCTGACCCTCAGTTGCATGCGCGCCAGAACTGGCGCCGCCGCAATCATGCGGTAATTGGCGACCAAGCCTATGGCTTTCCCGGTTTCGACCTATCCCGAACTCCAGGGGATATTACAAAGGCGGCACCTTTGCTCGGTGGTGACAATGAATTTGTTTTCGAAAATATGTTGAAGCCTGGGTCACAATAACCGAAGGAACTGGACGGAAATGGGACCGTTAAAAGGATTGAAAGTTGTCGAGTTTGCCGGCATTGGTCCTGGCCCATTTGCCGCAACAATGTTGGCCGATATGGGCGCCGAAGTTGTGCGCATAGACCGCAAAGGAGGGGTAACGCCTGGCATACCCATACCGCCCGAGACAAATCTGCTGGCTCGCGGTCGACGCTCTGTGGGTCTTGACCTGAAAAACCCCCAGGGAATCGAGGCGGCACTCAGGCTGATTGATCAGGCAGATGCGCTTATTGAAGGTTTCCGTCCGGGTGTGATGGAGCGGTTGTCTCTTGGTCCCGATGATTGCCTGGCACGAAATCCAACGCTTGTTTACGGTCGCATGACCGGATGGGGGCAGGATGGCCCGCTGGCCAAGGCAGCAGGTCATGACATCAATTACATATCACTTACGGGTGTCCTGGCGGCAGTTGGGAAGACGGAAACGGGCCCAATACCACCTCTCAACCTGGTCGGTGATTTTGGCGGTGGCGGTATGTTGTTGTCCTTTGGTTTGCTTGCAGCACTCTGGGAAGCTCAGCGCTCAGGCAAGGGACAAGTTGTTGATGCAGCGATGACAGATGGCAGTGCCATGCTGATGGCCGCATTTTTCGGTCGCTTCAATGCCGGTGCCTGGTCGCTTGAGCGGGAAGATAATCTGCTCGATGGAGCAGCACCCTTTTATAATACTTACGAATGTGCCGACGGTAAGTGGATCAGCATAGGCGCGCTGGAACCTCAGTTTTACGATCCCCTGATAAAGGCACTTGGACTGACGGAAGATGAACTGGGAGACCGATGGGACAAGTCGCTCTGGCCCAGACAGCAGCAGATTTTCACAGCTCTCTTCCTTCAGAAGTCCCGGCAAGACTGGTGCTCACTGATGGAACCTTATGATGTATGTTTCACGCCGATCCTCGACATGGGAGAGGCTCCAGACCATCCACACAATACCGCACGGGGCACCTACGTAACACACGACGGCGTTCAGCAACCAGCGCCAGCGCCCAGATTCAGTCGTACTCAGGCGGAGCTGGGGAGGAATGCCTCTGCACCGGGAACAGATACGCACCAAACCCTGTCCGATTGGGGGTTCTCGAAAGAGGAACTTGAGGGGCTTTGCGAAGAAGGTGTAATTCATGAGTGAATGGTGTCCAATACTGGATTCAACTCCCGGTATTCCTGGATGGGTACCAGTTGATCACTAAATGTTGGAAATCGAACAGAAAATATCTTTCATTACCTGGATGCATCAGGTGTTTGGCCCGGAACAACCAGTCAACGGTCTCTGGGTCGTATCTAAACCGATGTGTATTAGCAAATAAAGTTGGTTGCATGCCCCCTGCAACCAAAATAAACCCGCAACCTTAACAGGTTAGCGGGTTTTTTGTTATTGGGGAAGTTTCAACGAAAACATTGTCTACTTAGGACAAAACGACAAATCCTGCATTCGAAATCAAAATGCAAAATCTCCATTGGGGGCAATATCTAATTGATGTGAGATCCCATAGGAACATCTCATTAACTAAATTCAAATCCAGCGCGTTGCATTTCCATTAATAATGATGGTATTTCATCTATTAATTTAACAAATGATATTTTGTCCCTTATTGATCCTTGCAACAAGTATGGTGGCAGCCTGTTTATGAGAAATGGCCTGCAAATAATGACAGCCGGGGCTTACATGCTCGCGATCAGGAAGAAGACAAAATGTTTTACAAGAGCGATTCTATTGCAGGTTATGACGATGTTTTATGGGCTGCGATGCAGGATGAATCTGTGCGACAGGAAGAACATATTGAGCTGATTGCTTCTGAAAATTATACCAGCCCCCGTGTAATTGAGGCTCAGGGTTCTCAACTGACGAACAAATATGCTGAGGGCTATCCGTCAAAGCGTTATTATGGTGGTTGCGAACATGTTGATGTTGTTGAACAATTGGCGATTAATCGCGCAAAGGAATTGTTTGGGGCAGACTACGCGAACGTTCAGCCGCATTCCGGCTCGCAGGCCAATGCCGCCGTTTATATGGCTCTCGTTCAGCCCGGAGATACAATATTGGGAATGAGTCTGGCACACGGTGGCCATCTGACGCATGGCTCGCATGTGAATTTCTCCGGCAAAATTTATAACGCCGTACAATATGGCCTGACAGATGCGGGCATTATTGATTACGAAGAAGTTGAAAAACTGGCAGTTGAGCACAAGCCAAAAATGATCGTAGCCGGATTTTCTGCGTATTCTCAGGTCGTAGACTGGGACAGGTTTCGCCAGATTGCTGACCTGGTTGACGCCTATCTGTTTGTAGATATGGCCCATGTCGCAGGCCTGGTTGCAGCTGGCTTGTATCCCGACCCATTGCCTTTTGCCGATGTGGTTACAACGACCACCCACAAAACCCTCCGCGGGCCGAGGGGTGGACTTATCCTCGCTCGGTCAAATCCGGATCTTGAGAAGAAACTGAACTCAGCCGTTTTCCCTGGCGGCCAGGGTGGCCCTTTGATGCATGTCATTGCCGCGAAGGCCGTCGCTTTCAAGGAAGCGTTGGAGCCAGGGTTCAAAAAGTATCAGGCTCAGGTTATCAAAAACGCTGATGTGTTGGCGAAAGTGCTGATCGAGCGTGGCTACGACGTCGTGTCCGGTGGCACTGCAAATCATTTGTTTTTGCTTAGCCTGATCAAACAGGGGCTGACGGGTAAGGTTGCAGACGCGGCTCTTGGACAAGCCAATATTACTGTCAACAAAAATGCTGTACCCAACGACCCACAATCACCCTTTGTGACCTCAGGCCTGCGTATTGGGTCACCTGTGATTACGACACGTGGCTTCAAGGAAGAGCAGTGCCGAGAGCTGGCTGGCTGGATAGCTGACGTTCTTGACGCTTTGCAGGTCGGTGACGGGAAAGAAGCCATATCTGCAGTCAAGGATAAGGTACTGACATTGTGCGCCGAATTTCCGGTGTATCGCCAGGCCGCCTGATTATTCATGATGTATTGCGCAAATTCTAACTCCGTCTGGCCGAAGGGATAAAATAGATGGCCATCAGTTTGTTTGACATGCTGAAAGTCGGGATTGGTCCTTCCAGTTCACATACTGTTGGACCGATGAAGGCTGCGCAGAGGTTTGTCGTATCGCTTGAAGATGAACGGCTTCTCGACAGTGTTGCGCGCGTGCAGATACAGCTTTATGGCTCTCTTGGGGCGACGGGCAGGGGGCACGGCACCGGTTCCGCTGTATTGTTGGGCCTGGAAGGGCACAGACCTGAAGAAGTTGATCCCGCACAGATTCCCTCACGAAGCCTCGAAATCATCAGTACGTCAAAAATGGAGCTGAATGGAAAACGCACTGCGGCCTTTGACGAAGACCAGGACCTTATTTTTCACCAGACTGAATCACTGCCATATCATGCAAACGGCATGAGTTTTACGGCATTTGATAACAGCGGAAAAACCGTCAGCCATAAAGTCTATTACTCAGTCGGAGGTGGTTTTGTTGTTGACGAAGAAATCGCGGGCCGAAATCACATTGTCGAAGATGAAACCAAGCTTCCCTACCTGTTCACTTCCGGTGACCAACTTCTTGAAATGTGCCGCGATAGTGGATTAACCATCGCTGAAATAATGATGGAAAATGAAAAAGTCTGGCGTAGCGAAGAAGATATCCGCGCTGGCATTTTACATATTTGGCAAGTGATGCGCGAATGTGTGCAAACAGGCATACAGCGCGAGGGGTGTTTGCCAGGTCCGATGAAAGTCAAACGCAGGTCTGCCGATCTTTATAAGGAACTGAGTAACCAGAAAAGCAAAGATTTGAAAACGCCATCTCTGGGTGCCATGGACTGGATTAATCTTTATGCCCTGGCTGTGAATGAGGAAAATGCTGCAGGTGGCCGCATCGTTACGGCCCCAACTAATGGAGCGGCAGGGATCATTCCATCAGTATTGCATTATTATATGGAGTTCTGCCCTGGTTCGAACGAAGAAGGTGTAATCCGATTTTTACTGAGCGCAACAGCGATTGGCATCTTGTTCAAAATCAATGCTTCCATTTCGGGCGCTGAAGTCGGTTGTCAGGGGGAAGTCGGGTCTGCCTGCGCCATGGCTGCTGCGGGTCTGGCAGAAGTTCTCGGCGGAACACCTGCCCAGGTCGAAAATGCCGCTGAAATTGGTATGGAACATAACCTGGGACTGACATGTGACCCCATAGGCGGGTTGGTGCAGATACCATGTATCGAACGCAATGCCATGGCAGCCGTAAAAGCAATCAATGCGGCGTCATTGGCGCTTCGAGGCGATGGCGAACACCTGGTGTCGTTGGATGAAGTGATCAAGACAATGCGGGATACCGGCCGGGACATGCTGGATATCTATAAAGAAACCTCTCGGGGCGGATTGGCCGTTAACGTCATCGAGTGCTGAGAGCTGAAGAGCTGAATAGTATGTCTGGCCTGGATTAGGCTTGGTAAAATGAGGACATGAAGATGGAAAAATACTCGGGTTTTGGACTCTTTACGCATTCCCTCAGTTGCCATGAAAACTGGCAGCGGGTCTGGCGAAATCCCCAACCGAAAAAGAAGTATGATGTCATAATTGTTGGTGGCGGCGGACATGGTTTGGCCACGGCCTACTACCTGGCCAAAGTCCACAACATTACAAATGTTGCTGTTGTCGAAAAGGGATATTTAGGCGGTGGCAATACCGCGCGAAACACGACAATTGTAAGATCCAACTACTTGTGGGATGAATCAGCGCATTTGTATGAACATGCGATGAAGCTTTGGGAAGGTTTGTCCCAGGATTTGAATTACAATGTCATGTTCTCACAACGAGGCGTGCTTAACCTTGGTCATACATTGCAGGATATGCGTGATATTGAACGCCGAGTGAATGCCAATCGCCTGAATGGCATTGACGGTGAAGTTCTGGATGCAAAACAAATTCAGGAACTGGTTCCGGCAATGGATTGTTCAGCCAATACCCGCTATCCGGTGATGGGTGCCTCCTGGCAACCGCGGGCCGGTGTAGCCCGGCACGACGCAGTTGCCTGGGGTTACGCTCGGGCTGCTGATGCTCTTGGAGTGGACCTGATTCAGCAATGTGAAGTAGTTGATATTGTCACCGAAGACGGTGCAGCTGTCGGTGTTGAAACCAAACAGTATGGTACGATCAAAGCGGACAGGGTTGGCTGCGTCGTGGCGGGAAATTCTGGTGTTCTGGCCAAAATGGCTGGTTTCCGACTACCGTTGGAATCTCACCCTTTACAAGCGTTGGTTTCGGAACCCATCAAGCCGGTTCTTGATACCGTTGTGATGTCAAATCATGTGCACGGCTATATTTCACAATCTGACAAAGGCGATCTGGTCATCGGCGCTGGCATTGACGGATACAATGGCTACGGCCAGCGCGGGTCGTACCCGACCATCGAGCATACTGTCCAGGCGATCATGGAATTATTCCCGATTTTCAGCCGTGTTCGAATGAACCGTCAGTGGGGAGGCATCGTCGACACTTGCCCGGATGCCTGCCCGATCATTTCTGCCACTCCTGTTGAAAATCTGTTTTTCAATTGTGGATGGGGCACCGGCGGGTTCAAGGCAACACCGGGGTCCGGCCATGTCTTTGCAGCAACACTTGCGCAAGGTGAAGCCTCGAAACTTGCTAAGCCATTTTCCATGTTCCGGTTTTACGACGGAAGCTTGATCGACGAGCACGGCGCCGCTGGCGTAGCGCATTAGGAGTAGCCAAATGTTTCATATCTATTGCCCTCACTGCGAAGATCATCGAGAAGAAGAAGAATTTCACGCGTCGGGAGAAGCGCATATTCCGCGACCGCTGGATCCACAAAGCTGTAGTGACGAGGAGTGGGGAGAGTATCTCTATTTCCGCAAAAACCCGCGTGGTCTGCATCACGAACTTTGGGTACATGCAGTGGGGTGTCGAAAATTTTTCAATATCACCCGCGACACCGTGACCTACGAAATAAAAGAAGTCTACAAGGTTGGCGAAAAGCCTTCAGTGACTTCCTCAGAAAAAAATCAGTGAGGTGATCACTATGACGCAGAAAAATCGCATTCAATCAGGCGGGCGTGTTGATCGTGCCCGGGCCTTAAGCTTTAAATTCAACGGCAAATCCTATCAAGGGCTTCAAGGCGATACTGTGGCTTCCGCTCTCCTGGCGAACGGCGTAAACGTTGTTGCTCGCAGTTTCAAATATAGCCGACCACGTGGCATTATTTCGGCCGGTGCTGAAGAACCGAATGCTGTTCTGCAAATGGGTGCAACGGAAGCAACCCAGGTGCCAAACGTGCGCGCAACCCAGCAAGAACTGTTTGACGGTCTGGTCTGCAACTCAACCAATGGCTGGCCAAATGTCGACTTTGACGTGATGGGTATCGCTGCCAAAGTCGGCGGTTCGATGCTGACACCGGGATTCTACTACAAAACTTTCATGTATCCGCAATCCATGTGGAGCACCTATGAAAAGTTCATTCGCAAGGCTGCTGGTCTGGGACGCTCACCGCGCGAGAACGATCCCGATAGCTATGATCACATACATCAGCATGCAGATGTTGTTGTCGTCGGTGCCGGTCCGGCTGGCTTGTCCGCTGCCCTAAGTGCTGCACGCTCAGGCGCGCGTGTCATTATTGCAGATGAGCAGTCGGAATTTGGTGGATCACTGTTACACAGTCGGGAGAACATCAATGGCGAACCGGCTGCCGACTGGGTGCAAAAAGCTATTGCAGAACTTGCTACATTCCCCGATGTCATGATGTTGCCACGCTCGACTGTAAACGGTTATCACGATCATAATTTTCTGACGATCCATCAAAGATGTGCTGATCATCTATCCGATAAGGCACCTCAAGGTCAGATCCGGCAACGGCTACATCGCGTCCGCGCCAAATGGGTTGTGTTGGCCACGGGGGCACATGAACGACCTTTGGTGTTCGCCAACAATGATGTTCCCGGATGTATGCTGGCGTCCGCCGTATCCACCTACATTAACCGCTACGGCGTCGTGCCTGGTAAAAACCTTGTATTGATGACGACCAATGATCACGCCTATCAAACTGCTCTGGACTGGGCCGATGCTGGCCGCAAGGTTGTCGCAATTGTCGATACGAGGCCAAATCCGGAAGGTGATCTTGTGGAGGACGCCAAAAGGCGTGGTCTGCATATTATCACTGGATCAGCGGTTATCGAGGCCCATGGCGGTAAACGAGTAAACGCTGTGTCAGTTGCATCAATTAATGAAAATGGCGAAAGCGTAACAGGAAAGATATCACGTTTGCAGTGCGATACTCTGGCCAGTTCAGGTGGCTGGAGCCCGGTTGTTCACTTGTCGTGTCACACCGCAAGCCGCCCGGCATGGAATGATGAAGCTGTCGGATTTGTTCCCGGTGCAACCATCCAGAACCAGTTGACAGCTGGTGGCATCAACGCCTCATACGGTCTTGGGGATTGTCTGAAGGAGGGTACAGCAGCAGGGAATGAAGCCGCAATGAACGCTGGTTATGATGTTTCTGCGACCGCACCGGAGTTGAAAGTTGAGGCGATTTCGGAGGGGGCACCCATGGCGCTGTTCCATGTTCCGCACAGTCGTCCAACAAGCCGTGCCCCAAAGCAGTTTGTTGATTTCCAAAATGATGTAACGGCGGCTGGTATCGAACTTGCGACCCGCGAAGGTTTTGAATCCATTGAGCATGTCAAACGCTACACCGCTATGGGCTTTGGCACAGATCAGGGCAAACTCGGAAATATCAACGGTATGGCTATCGCGGCCAAATCCATGAACAAGACTATTCCGGAAACTGGCACAACTGTTTACCGTCCCAATTATACGCCGGTCAGCTTCGGGGCGATTGCCGGTCGTCACTGCAAGGAACTGTTCGACCCGAAACGATTTTCTGCCATGCACAAGTGGCATAGCGAAAATGGGGCACTTTTTGAAGATGTCGGTCAGTGGAAGCGTCCGTGGTATTACCCGAAGCCGGGTGAAAGCATGCAAGACACGCTGGACCGCGAATGCAAGTCTACTCGTGAAAGCGTTGGCATTCTTGATGCTTCAACGTTAGGAAAAATTGACATCCAGGGAAAAGATGCCCGGGAATTTCTGGGCCGGGTTTACACCAATCCATGGGCTAAACTTGCCGTCGGAAAATGTCGTTACGGTTTGATGTGCGGCGAAGACGGAATGGTGTTTGACGATGGTGTAACATCGTGCCTCGCTGAAAATCATTTCCTTATGACAACAACTACCGGTGGCGCGGCGCATGTGCTGGAATGGCTGGAAATATATCACCAGACCGAATGGCCCGAGCTCGAAGTTTTCTTCAATACGGTAACCGATCACTGGTCAACCATGACGATCTCAGGCCCCAACAGCCGTAAATTATTGTCCGAAATTTGTGACGACATTGATCTGGATAAGGATACTTTCAGGTTTATGGACTTGCGCGAGGGGACAGTTGCTGATGTGCCTGCCCGGGTTTATCGCATTTCATTTACCGGAGAACTTTCCTACGAGATCAACGTTCAGGCGAATTATGGCTTGTATGTATGGGAGAAGCTGTTTGAACACGGGGCAAAATACAATTTGACGCCTTACGGTACCGAAACTATGCATGTTCTTCGCGCAGAAAAAGGATTTATCATTGCGGGTCAGGATACGGATGGTTCACTCCATCCCTATGACCTTGGAATGGGTTGGTGCGTTTCGGTGAAAAAACCTTTCAGTTTCATCGGAAAGCGTGGCATGGCGCGGGAAGACTGCGTCAAGCCAAACCGCAAGCAATTGGTGGGCCTTAAAACAAAAGATCCGTTAACCGTCATACCAGAAGGATCGCAAGCGGTGCTGGACCCCACGCAACCGATACCCATGACTATGCTGGGTCATGTCACTTCAAGTTATTACAGCGCAAATCTGGGCCATAGCATTGCCATGGGTCTGGTTCGAGGTGGTCTGGATCGCATGGGTGAAGCTGTTTTTTACCCGCAACCAGATGGTAGCGTTATTGAGGCAGAAATTTGTAGTCCTGTATTTCTGGATCCGGAAGGAGAACGCCAAAATGTCTGATTCCACAGCGTCAAATGTCGAAAGCATTGCCCAGATGGACCAGCTGCCGCACAAAACAGGCAGTTTGCAGCCTCGTGCAGAAAGTCCGTTGTATCACGCGGATCTCGCCACACTCTCGGCACATAGTGCGGATGCGGGAGGCGTTGAGATCAAGGAGGTTAAACTTCTTGGCCATCTGGTATTGCGTGGCAGCATTGAAGACGCTGAATTTTTGTCAGGCGTCAAAGAAGTTCTGGGACTTGATTTGCCGGGCCCCTTGCAAAGTTCACTGCAAGGCGAATTCATTGCGTACTGGGTTTCACCCAATGAATGGCTGGTGCTGGTACCGGGTCAGCAGGCTTTCCAGTTGGAACGCGATATGCGTTCTGCCATGAGCGGCAATTTTGCTATTGTGAATGTATCCGGTGGCCAAACCGTTATTTGTTTGTCGGGTGCCAATGCAGTGGATGTGCTTAAAAAATCAACGCCCTATGATGTTCACAACAAGAATTTCCCTGTTGGCAAAGTCGTAACGTCGGTATTTGCAAAAACCCAGGCACTGATTTTTCGATCTGGTCCGGAGTCCTGGGAACTGATCGTGCGACGCAGTTTTTCAGACTATGTCTGGCTCTGGCTTCAGGATGCATGTATTGAATATGGGCTGGTGATCAAAGACTAGGTTTGCTTTCCCACATGGTTCGTAAATGACCGGTTAACGTTGAGCCGGATCGAAACGGTTGCCTTTCTGGATGCTCTGGCCAGATGCTCAATTTGTGTTAACCATTGGAATTTGCATGCATATGAAATTCAAGAAGCTTCTGGTTGCGAACCGGGGTGAGATTGCGATCCGG
>Ga0233430_1006027_pt1 | contig 10169 bp, 8 predicted proteins | sample SI_118_April2016_2_FD_179883 | JGI IMG/M metagenome (GOLD analysis project Ga0233430, IMG submission 179883) | Seawater microbial communities from Saanich Inlet, British Columbia, Canada - SI_118_April2016_150_MG | ecosystem: Environmental > Aquatic > Marine > Inlet | place: Canada: British... | reverse complement strand
TTAATACTGTTTGATATTTATTATCCAATTTCATAATAAATTCATGCGCTCCAGACAAAATTGCTGCATCTGTAATATTGGGTAATAATTTGTCAGATGCACCATAAGAAATATGATTCATAATCTGCCCATCAAAAATTTGTGGTTGTTGGGGAACATATGAGATCAGACTATTAATCTTGAATTCAGAAGGTTTTTTATTATTAAAATAAACTGATCCTTTATTAGGAGTTCTGTAGCTAGATATAACATCAATTAAAGTTGATTTACCTGATCCTGATGGGCCAATAACGCCATTAATCGTACCATGATCAAAGGTTAATGAAACATTTGAAAGTGCATATTTACTAGTATTTACATATCTATATGATACATTTTGTAGCTTGATATTTGGTGCAGAATGCATATCTACAGCACTGTTATATTCAGAACTAAAATTCTCATTTTTTAGCCTCATACTTGATACTAACGAATCAATAGCCTCAATAGAACCCTTTGTCCTGTTTATACTTTGCTTTTGCATCAAAATAGACCTGATTATTGGCACAAGTTTAACTGTAATCACCATAAAAAGCAGAACAGAACTTGGCGTCATGTCTAAATAAGTTATTGCAATATACAATATAACTAATGATGAAAAAATAATTGCTGGCTCAAATATTAATACTACTCTCTCTTTTAATACATGAATATCTAGAGTCAAACTTCTCTGTTTTTCAGTAATATCAGAATACTCTTTGATTTCAGAATTACGTGTACCTGACAAACGAACGAGTCTAGGGGACTTTAGCCTATCCAGTAAAAACGATACCAAGAAAGAATTAAACTTAGTATTCATTCTACCTAATTTAGTGGTTCGTGAAATTAGCAGCATTGGATAAGGTAGCATTATGAAAATAACAGCAACAATATAAAAAGTCAATTCATATGAAAGCATTACAAGAATTGTAATTGAACCGATGGCTGATAATAAAGAAACCATTAATCTTATCGGGGCAATAACACCAGATACAGCTAAACCTAATTCTGATGTGGATATATTGATAAAATCACCAACTTTTACTTCATCATAATACTCTGAGTCTGCGTCTAAATAATATTTAAAAAACTTATCTCGAATACTCTTTATCATCAACCCTAGAAAATATGAATTTGCATAAGCAATAATAAACAATAAAACTTGGCTGATAAAATAAAATAAAAACGCTGTAATCAGTAAAGACTTTAAGGTTACATCTATACCCATAGATGAGATTAATAAATCTATATAACGTAATATTAAATTCTTACTACCATCTGATTGCTCTATCGCACCTTGAAAAATAAATTCAAAGATTGGTAGAAAGATACCCATGCCGATCATTTGTGCAAGCATTGCAAGAAAAGACAGTATAAAGAGCGACAGTATTGCCCAATTAGATATACCGTAATTATTAAGTCTTTTAATCCAAATCATTTATTCTCACTATTTAAAAAAAATATTTGTTATACAAAAATCTACTGTACAGAACTCAAAATAATCTCAGCAGACTGCTGAGCCCCACATAAATCTAAGCCTTTTACTTCTTCAAAATGTCTTTTTTGGGAATTCTCATCGGCGGCAAATAACTCTGCTTTGAGCCAAGCTTCATCTATTGTAGATGTACTTTCACCGACATGATAAGATTGCACTCTTGATGCATTGAATTCCATCTCTTTATTGTTACCCTCATAAAATGGAAAAATTCTAGCTCCAGACAAAAGTGAGCTTGTTATTGTACCAACCCCAGGCCTAATTACAGCTGAAATTATACTTTGATACATCTTATATGTAAATGTAGCAGGAGACATCCAATCTGGATATTTATTTGGTAGTATGCTTGGCTCAACCCAGACACGATGAAACTGAGTTTTTTCTCTTTCTACAAGCAGTTTAACAAATTCTTTAGCATGTACTTCAGAACTACCGCCTTTTCCACAAGATATTAGCGCATCGCTTTTATTTTTATGTATAGCAATATTGTTTTTTGCAGCATACAAACCCACTTCAAAAACTTGTACTTTGGATCTTACCAAATCAGAAGCAAACATACTACTAGATATCATTCTTGGTTTATATTTTTTCAACAAATCCAGCGCCTGAGATTTTAGATTTTTAGGAAAATTTTTTAAACTCTCATGCCAAAAAAATGACCCGGAAAGCCATGCATCTGGTCGGATTAACAATATTTCAATCAAATTATCACTAATAACAATATCAAAGTCAGAAAAACTAGGTGCAGACTTAACCCAGTCAGCAGATGTACCATCTAACCAATTTTCTTTATTAGTATGTGTATCAAAATCAACTATTTGTGGAATAGTAATTCCTTCTGATTTTGCTATTATTTCTGTTGCCAGCAACGGAACAAACAGCACAGGGGTGGCTCCACTTTGTTTTAAAGCCTGGGATAACAATAACAGTCTCCTTATATGCCCATATCCATTAGAGCATGCTATTAAAGCTACAGTTTTTTTTTCCATTACAGTCTAACCTCTAGGGTGTCATATAACCCATAGTTGCATATATTAAACCAGGTATTTTTTCAACTGCTACTCTATCCAATTGGTTCCAACCATCAAATATAAGCCTCCCATCCTGAGAGGATGCATACATATCTGAACATACATTATCTGGATGGTTATTTAAAATCAGAACAACATCTGTATGATCAATAATTTCCACTATATCTTCTATCACTTTAAATCCCATCCCTTGAAGTTCTTTGGAGTTAATAACAGCATCCCAACCAAAAATCTGATTTACACGACTATTTAGTTCATTAAATACATCAATCGCAACAGATGCTCGAACATCAGTTGTCTCTGGCATCCCCTTAAATGCGATTCCTATAATCAATATATTAAGCTCAGATAAAGGCACTTGAAGTCTCTTAGCATACCTCTCAATTAACTCAATTGGATAAAATTTAGCTTTCTCATTAACCTTCCTACTCGAGATTCCCAAAACTGCATCGGCTCTTGGACCTTCTGCAGTACAACTAAATAAAATAGGATCTTTGGTCAAACAGTACCCACCAACGCCTGGGCTTGGTAAAGGAATCTTATTCCGAGGGTACCCTTCGTTTGCGGCATTAACAAGGTCAAAAGAGTTTACGTTGTACTTATCGGCTAAAAGTGCAAGTTCATTTGCGAAGGAAAATGAAAGGTCTCTAAATGTATTATTTGCAAGTTTGACCATTTCTGATGCTTCGAGTGAATCAACTCTTACTACCGTAGGTGTTAAAGTAGACCAAAATGCTGTACTACGTTTAACACATTGTGAGCTATAACCACCTACAACTTGTGGTAATGTTTTTAGTTCATACATAGCTCTTCCTTCGATTGTTCTTTCTGGTGCAAATGAAACATAAAAATCTTCACCAGCTATCAATCCAGTTTTATTCTCAAGATATGGAATTACGGTTTCTCTAGTTACGCCTACAGGCACTGTAGAGCGTAACATCACTTGATCTCCAGATTGTAGCACCCCAGAAATTACTTTAAGAACCTCGGTTAATGATACTAGATCAGGTTTAGAATCTAAATCTAATGGAGTTCCAACTGCAACTATGTACACTTGATGCCTTTCAGACTCAAGAATTGTACCAAAATCAATACTTTTTCGTTTTAGATTAGTAGCTAGCATATCTGACAAACCTGGTTCAAACACGTGAGATTCCCCCTGGTTTAAAGAATCTACAACGCTCCTTTGTACATCAATACCTGTTACTTGATGGCCACGATTTGCCAACGAAACAGCTAGCGTCACTCCTACGTAACCCATTCCAAAAATAGCAACTCTATTTACTGAACCATTATGATCTTGCAAAATATCAAGGTAGTCAATAATGTTTGTCAATCTATTTTTATCATCAACTACTAACACATGCCGAATCCACTCTGAATGATGTCTTTCATCTAACTGAACCTTTCTAATAACCTCGGAAGCCATACTGTCTTCTGGTATCTTTTCTGATATCGTAATTGGCTCTTTTATCATTATTGTTGATATTTCACTAGAAAATGGAATATCATCCGAATATGCCCGTCTAATATCACCATCAGTCATTATTCCCAATAAAACGTCTTGCTCATCAAGAACAACAACAATACCAGGATTCTTGACATCTCTAGATTCTTTGGCCATTCTGCGAATAACTGTATCAACACTTTCTTCTGGAGCGACAACTGTAACCAAGGATTTTATAGAACTGGTCATAATAATGGCGTCTCCTCCCAGTTATAAATCATTCTACCTCCTGATGTAGTTTCTTTTCTCGGACTTGCAAATCGCCCACGATAATAATCTCGATTCAATAACTCCTCATTAGTTAATGTCCTATTTTTTTGACCGATTACTATTCTCCAATTTGGATAATCTATATCCATTTTTGATAATCGATCATCCAAGCACAGTTTAGAAAAATTTGAAAGTTCCTGTAATTGTGTTTTATTAATAGAAACCGGCCCATCACGTGTCTCACTTGGTGGAAGAAGGGTGAAATGGCGTTCAATAATATCCGCCCCCAATGCAAGTGCCGCCTTAGACGCTAAAAGGCCAGTATCAGACACTAACGAATGATCGGAATATCCAACACTAGGAGATAGTGTACGCAACCACTCCATTCTTGCCATATGCATTTGTTCCAACGGAGTGGGATACAAGGTTACACAATGAAGCATTGAGAAATTGGTGTCTTTCAGTATTTCTGCAGCATGTATAACTTCATCGTCATACGTCGCACCAGTTGAAACAATAATTTCATCAAATTTTTTGGACAACTCCTTAAGCAAAGGAAATGAAGCGCAATCATAACTTGCTACCTTAATTGAACTAAAACCAAGTTCGGCAAGATGATTTACATGTTCACGAACAAAACATGTTGTCATTGGTATTAAACCATTTTCATTACAAATTTTTATAAAGTTAACAGTTTCCTCTTCAGAAATTTCAAGGTCAGCCAGTCTTTTTACCTCCTCTTTATAAGGACGTTTAATTACCTTAGTTTCACCATTTTGAACCAATCCTTCTTCAAATTGAGGGCGGTATGTCACTGTATCTGCATAAATTGTTTGCATTTTTCCATGTGTGGCACCAGCAATAGCAGCAGCTTCAACCATCTTTTTTAATAAATCAAAATCACCATTATGATTCTGACAAAATTCCGCAATTAATTTAGCCATTTTATTTTTTCCTATCAATAATATATAAAGCAGAACTACCATTGATTGCTTGTAATGAGTTCGGCTCATGATTTACAACATTTGTCAGCCACTCCATTAGTTTTGGAACACCTTCTACAGGCAAATCCGCATCCCTTAGTGCATTCTTCAATCTTTTATCCATATCAGATAGCATCAACTCTCCATTTGCCCGCTCATAATCAAAATAGGTTACTTCGCTTAACTCAAAATCCGTACCAATCAGCCACTCTCTAATATCAAATGGCGATATAAAATGTTTATCGGTAAGTGACATCGGAACATCTAATGCCAATGCTAACGTCATCCACACAATTCCTCTTACATTAATAAAGTATGGACATGTTAAAACAACCTTTCCATTTTTATTTACCATTTTAAGCATTTCACGTAATACCGCCTTCGGGTCATCCATGTGCTCAAGTGTTCCAAGTGATATAACTACATCAAATAAATTTGAAGTTGATGATATTATATTTTCAAATGAACCCACTTTAAATTTAAGATTTTCTATATTGTGTCTATCATTCGCAATCTTAATGGCATTATCACTATAATCAATTCCGAGCACTAAATTAGCTCCTAATCTTGCAATGCCTGCAGAGGTCTCACCAGTGCCACACCCAACATCAATTACTTTTTTATTAGACCAATCAACAGATTTCCACACTGCCTCATCTGTTTCGCTAATATCTTTTCCATTTACAAAGCGTGAGAAAAATCCCTCCTTCCCTTGTTTGTACACGTCTTCATACTTTTCTTGTAGTTTTTTATTATTCATAATTATCAATCATCTTCTTATGGTAATTTCCTAATATAAATAAATCCGTCTTTTCGACTGATTCAAAAGTCGCACCGCCAATATGTGGGGTGATTAATAAATTATCATGTTTGCACGCATATTCGACTAAAGGATGAAGAGTGCCCTTCATTAGGTGTTCATCCTCTATCACATCTAAAGCTACGGCCGATACATGTTCACTACTCAACCCATCTAGTAGCGCACTTGTCTTAATAATTGCCCCTCTAGAAGTATTAATGATAACTACCCCGTCCTTCATTTGACTTATCTCGTCATCACTTACCAAGTGTTTAGTTTCCTCTGATAGAGGAACATGCAAACTAATAATATCTGCTTCGTTAAACAAATCTAATTGAGTATTCTTAGCTTCTACACCTGCAGGAAATCTGGAAACATAAGGGTCATATGCAATAACCTTCATTCCTAATGCGACTGCCGTTCTGGACACCTTAGAACCAAGTCTGCCACAGCCGATAACACCTAGTGTTTTTCCCGCTACTTCATTGCCACGAAACGGTCCAGTCTCCCAGATTCCACTCTTAACAGCAGAAAAACTTTGTGGGATTTTTCGCATAACTGAGAGCATTAGCCCAATTGATAATTCAGCAGTACCACTTACACCTTTTAAAAAGCGTTTTTTTCCACGTAAATGAAAAACGTTTATGCCGTTTAATTTTGCTGATTTCATGTCTATATGGTCTAAACCTGTTGTGGGCGATATTACAGCCCTAATGTTTGATTCTTTTCCAAAAATATTTGACCCGACCTTAGTATTAAAACGCACTAGAACAACATCAAATTGCGGTGCAATTTTTTCAAATTCGCTTTGAGACATTGTTTTGGCAGTCAACTGTGCAAAATCTCTTGCGTAATCCAAGCCTTTTTGACTAAAACTATCTGGCTCTGGGCAAAGAATCTTTATTTGCATTCTTCCTCATTTAATAATAACTCAGCAATTTTTAAATCAATAGGTGTGTCAATATTTGTCGACTCAGAATCATTCATAACATAACCAAGACACTTATCACCTATTAGTTGCTGTTTATCTACAAGCACATCTCTACTTATTAAGTAAATCGCACCATTGCGAATATAAACATCTGGCAGGGATTGTCTAGGGCGCATATCCCAAAACCCTTGATCTATATAATTTATTAACTGATTGCCTACCAACCTTTTCATGCGAAATGGGTGCGTACCGCCTACTGAAACTACTGATACTACTGAATCGCATTCCTGTGAAAAAAATAAATCTATAGCTTTGTCAATATGACTTTGAGTTCGAAGAGGGCTAGTTGGTTGCAACATTAAAACCGCATCATATTTTTTATTTTTTATTTTTTCCATTTCTTTTAAAGCATCAATCACTACAGGGGCTGATTGCGCCTGATCTGTTGCCAAATGTTCAGGCCTAATAAATGGAACTTGCGCACCTAACTCTTTAGAAACAATAGCAATTTCCTCATCCTCTGTACTTACGACCACATCACTAATTCTATCAACTTGAAGAGCAGATCGAATAGTGTAATCAATCAATGGACGACCACATATATTGATAATATTTTTTCTTGGAATGCCTTTTGATCCACCTCGCGCCGGAATCACAACAAGTATATTTCTCATTATTTATTTATTTTTTGAACAAACCAACGTTCAAAATCCATCGACTTTTTAATATGCATTTCAGGCTTATCACTCTTATCAGAAAAGAAGTCACTAGTAGCAATTCGCGCACCAGGAAACTTTAAAGAATAATATTCATCAAGAAACATATAGCCACCCTTTTGCATTCTATCCCATACAAAAGGTAATGCAATTTTATGACTTTCATATAAGTCACAATCCATCAAAGATGCCATAAAACTAGAATTTATATGCATTTTCTCTGTCATAGTCTTTTGATAATTACCATCAACTAAAATAATATTGTCCAACTCAAAAAAATCAATTTTACTCTGTAGTAATTGCAAAGATGTTTTAGAGAAATCCATAGAAGAGCTTATGGTTGATGGAGATACTGACTTACCAGACATAAACTCCTTTAACTGCACATTTAGCTGGCAATTTTGAAAATGATTCTCAGAAATAATTCCATTATCATATAGGTCTTTAAATTTATCCAGACTATCATTTTCATGATAAGCAGGAAACCCGGAAAAACTATCAAATCCCCATATTTTTTTACTACTACCCAACTCCTTTAACAATAAAGCTGTGGCTATAATAGAGAATCCGCGATAGACGCCAATCTCACAAATATCTCCCTCAATCTTATCGTGGTTATTCCTTATAAAATCAAAATAACCATCCAGTTTTCCTGTTAATTTATAGTTGTATATTTGTAGTACATTAAATTCCCAATCATTTTCTAAGGTCATAATCTTTTCCACATACTGTAATTTTTTTTTAATCGACTTGTGATATTTTACATGCTACCTCTTCGGATGGAAGCAATTCTGGGTACTCATTACTCATGTTATGCAATGCCTTGACCGCCATAGATGCTTCTAATTTGACTGATTTAAAAGCATCCTTATATTCTGGAATATCAATCGATGACTCTAATTGAGCATGCAACAATGCAACCCTTGATTGATGATAATCAACTTTGGATAATGGCTTTTTTATAATTTTATTTACCGATATTTCTGTTTCAAGATAATTTGATGCAAAAAATACCGTGGGAAGATGATTTATAATTTGATGCTTTCCGAAAGAAATTACCGGCTTTTCAAAGTGCACCGCCTCTTGTCCAACGGTACCTGTAATTGTTGCCACAATCTCAGATAACTCTATCCATTTCCAGCTATCTGTATCTGGATGAGCCAAAACAACATTAGGAATTTTTATAAGTTGATTGTAATACCATTTTGACCTAACGCCATAAGAATACACTTGCTCTTTTACAACAAGTATGTAATTCACAGGTAACGACTTTGATAGCCAAATAATTGCCTCCATAGAATTTCCAAATTCCGGGGAAAACTGTTGCAATGCAACCTCAGGCTCTAAATGCAAAGTAAAGTAAACAATTTTTTGCTTCAACACATCACTATAAGTTACAGAATTATTTTTTACATATTTATAGTTTTTAATTTTTCTAAAATTACTAGGTAGCCAACCAAGATAATGGTATGAATCTTTTTTATTTATTCCTCTTATGAAATTTTTAGAGTCATTTATTATGGTTTTAGTGGCCTCTTTAAAAGCTGAAACATATGAATATTTAACTTTTTTATTGATCCGATTGGCTTCCCCATCTATTTCATACTGTTGGGGTATATCTTTTTTATCTATATTTAGACTATTTTTTTTAACTCTTTCAATGTACTTTCTACTGGTAATATAATCATCATCTGACCAAAACATTCTATCGCCAAACTTTATTGCAGTAAATGACAGAGATTTTACTCCTGCCTTTCTGCATATAGATGTTCTAATTTTATTTGGCCATAACTGAATAATAAAATCCAACCCATTTAGAATATTTTCCGTTTTAATAAAATCACGTACAAAGAATTGTATTTTTTTATTATATGCCCATGAGGCTCGCTTTATATCTGGAATTTTTTGCACATTACTTAAATACCCCTGCCCTAAAGCACGATCTTCAGATAGCAACATTGCTATTTTTACTCCATAAAAACCTTCGATGCGTGTCGCTTCGTTTAATGCTGAATCTAGTGGCACACTCACTATTGACTTAGAATGGTCGACAACCGTTACACTAGAGCCTTTTGGCAATATTTTATGTGCCAACTCTGCCACATATTTATCTCGTGCAATTATTACCACTTTAAAATTGTATAGCAATTCAATCTGATCTGCTAGTGCAATCAAAAATCCTTTTTGTTCGCTTGCAATAAAAATACCAATCTTTTTCATAAAATGAACCCAGAATAAAGGAAAAATTAAATTATACTTTAAATAAAAATTTAAGCTGGAAGTATAACTGAATACTATAAATTACATTTCTCGCTTTCATATATTATTATCAATATCTACACCTAACTCTTTTTGACATGGTGTAGTACGCTGTTCTATCTGTCAACAATGAAATATTTTCACTAAATTTTTCAACATCAACTATATATGGCACCATTTGGTATATAAACTGCAGGAAGATCTTGGTGCCTCATAAAGA
>Ga0233430_1006026_pt1 | contig 10169 bp, 6 predicted proteins | sample SI_118_April2016_2_FD_179883 | JGI IMG/M metagenome (GOLD analysis project Ga0233430, IMG submission 179883) | Seawater microbial communities from Saanich Inlet, British Columbia, Canada - SI_118_April2016_150_MG | ecosystem: Environmental > Aquatic > Marine > Inlet | place: Canada: British... | reverse complement strand
CACCCTTAAATCCTTCAAGAGCTATTCTAATCTTTTCTTCTACATTGTATTTACGACGAGTTCTTCTTTTTATCTCTCTTACTCGTTTTTCTACTGGTGACTTTGAGTTCATTTGACTTCCTTTTTTAAGTTAAATTTAGCCCAAAGTCTCTCTTAATATTTATCCTACATTTGTCCAAAGGTTTTTGACGCTACACAATGACTTCACGAAGCAGATCTTGATCAGTTATGGTATCTGCGGCCTTTCGGTCTCCAGTTCGCTCAATGATCTCGCGTCGAAAACGATCGATCTCATCAGATGCCATTGCTCTGAAGTTTTTGTCCAGAGCGTCTCCTGATTCCAGCTGTTCACTATCAATAAGAAGAGTACGCGGACGAGCAAACTGATTACCGTGCTCGTCGTAGTTGCGAAATAACTCAAATCGGCCATTCTCAAGGGTTGAAGAACCATCTTCATTCCCCCGGATAAACCCGGATGCAAAGTCGTAAACCAATTTAGACGTTGAAGTATTGTTGCAGACAATTATGAAGCATGGGGGGACACCAATATCTGCCTTTACCCATAACGTAAATGTCTCTTTATAGTGCCCATACAAGGCCTCTAATGCAGTCTGCAAAAGAACTGGTAAGCTCAGTGGATCTAGATTCTTCGCTTTACCTCTTCCCTTTTTGGGCATTTGTTTACCTATGTGTTCCCAGAGGTTACGGTATTTGGGCATCTCATCATTGTGTATGTTATCTGATACGGGGACTCGCGGTAGCTTAACAATTCCGCATTCGATGGCGTCCATCAGAGAGAAATCACTCATGGTCCATGGAAATAACGTACCTTCTTCATAGCCAGATCCTCTTAGGAAGAAGGGGGTTGCAGAAAGATCAATCACACGGTTGATCCCAATCTTCCGTTGAACGATCTCCAAGCCGGTGATCCAGAGTCGGGCGGCTTCATTCCGTTTTTTAACCTCGTCTTTCTCTTCCCCCTTTAGTCCGACTTCATCTTCTTGTTCAGGCTTATCACGGTAACAATGATGAGCTTCGTCATTGATCACGAGAATGTTCTTGAGACCCATCAAGCTTGGCATCACTCGCTGAATCATCTGTCCTTCGGTCTCAAGTGTATTCAAGTCGTCTCCTCGACCTTGTAATAGAGACCGTCCACCTTTCGAGAGCATAATACATTCTCTTAATTTGAACGAATGGTAGTTAGTAATTACTATCTTGGTTCTCTCCAATTCAGATAACATATCCTGGGGAACAAGCTCTCGTGTAAAGTAATAGTTATCAGGGTCATTGGGTTGTAGTACACGTAGTCGATCTTTGATTGTAAGACCTGGGGTCACTATCAGAAACCCTCTCGAGTAGTATTTACTAGTGGGACGTCGAAGTGAGTTCACTACTTGCCAGGCAATGATCATAGCCATTACGGTGGTTTTACCTGAACCTGTAGCCATTTTTAATGCTAACCGAATTAAATTTGAGTTAGAGGAACCGTTGGCATCTTTTAGATGGTCGAGGAATTGTTTTGCAATTGCCCCACTTTTGGGTGCAACCTCTGTCAACCAGATTGCGGTTTCGACTGCTTCAACTTGGCAAAAGAAAGGCCGTATACTATCAAATTGATGATGCCGCCAGTACTTAAGAAGCCTGGCTGTTTCTGGTGTAACAAACCAATCATTCGGATCTGGAATGTCCCTCCATGCATCTACTTGCTTTCGAACACCATTTATTATTGAGGTTGGATCATAGCGTTGTTCCGCTGTCGACAATTCCTTAACATCGTCAAGTCTTAACTGCTGCTGATTTTTGGTTGATTTGGTTTTTTTTGGCTTTGGAATGGGAGTGATAAATTCAGCTGATCGACGTCTTGAAACAACTTTTTGTGTAGGTTGACCCTCATCATCCAGTTCCCAATATTTGGAAGGGTACTCATAAGGTGAATTTAAAATTGGATGGGTAAAAAATTTGTTTTCCAATGTCATAAATATTTATTTTATTTGGATATATTCCCAATATAATTATTACAATATTATTGATAATCTACCACAATATCACAATTCAATTTACTTCAAATCGCTGAGGTGAAACCACATAAAGGGGGATTAAATAGATAAAATTATAACTTTTCCTATATATTTTAGCAATAAGTCTAACCAGGTAGACTACTCTATATATTGCATCAATATGTTTTTTTACCTTCGCTTCCTAAACTCCCCGAATTTACACCAATTACCACTCTCAAAACCACCAAAAGAGACTCAAAACTCGTCTTTGAATCTAAGAATCAAAGATACCTGTTTCTGGGGACAAAATCAATGGTCCAAAAATGGGTTTAGTAGCATCTTCTCTGCAAATTTCATGAAACAAAATTCACAGGGTTAGATTGTTTGCCAGTTTTGCGGTGCAGTGTGCCTTTGCACCCTAGCATATTATCTGGCACACCTAATCCCCCAAGCAACGAACCGAGAATCCGTTTCGCTTACGGTAGTTGTTCCGGTAGACTTCTGAATAGTTGTAACCCAGTAGCCGGTGCCAGGCGCTGCCACTAGTGAACTCGGACGAAGACCAGAAATAACCGCTGTAACCCATATAGCCGTAGTAACCATTGTAGTAGATGCGATGACCACCGGGAAGGGCATCGAAACCAGATGTTCCAAAGGCCAGGTTATCCTCAAGTAGTCCACTGTGCCATAGATCTGTATTCCCCGCTAGTTGGATACCTTGGTCAGTGCCTCTATAACCGGCATCATGTGCATCTTCAAAACTCATTCCAAAAAACATCTCCAGTTCCATCCATTCTTCATCAGATGGCACGTGAAATCCTTCTGGACATACACCCCGGTCATCGTCCACAGTGTACCAATTATAAAGGATACCATACACTTCTGCACAGTTTTCATCGCAGGTTTCCAGAGAAGCGTCGTCATTGTCATAAGGATAGATTGTAAATGCACCGGTCTCTGTATCATCCAAATTGGACCATTCTGTATTGGTGAAGCCAGTTGGTATTGAATCACCATTGTTATAATGGGTGACCTTTAGGTTCTCAGCCATCCAGAGTTGATCACCTAATTGGACGGTTTCATAGATATTGCCGTCGTAGTCGGTGCAGGAATCTGTTGTGGGTTCAGTGGGCCTGTCTTTCTCACAGCTGATTACAAACAAAGCGGAAGCAAATAGAAAGATAAATATGTATTTAATTCTGAAATTCATGGTTATTCCAATATTGATAAGGACAATATTTATTCATATTAAGATATTTATATAAATTACTGATTTTCTTGGATATTTTGGAAGGAATTCTCCAACTGAAATTGTGTAAAATTTTAGTGTAAACGGCTATCTACTGATCAGATGTTATAATTTGTTTCGAAAATCTTCGCTTCCAAGACTCCCAGAATTCACCTCAAAACCACCAAAAGCGACTCAAGGATCAAGTGAATGGAGATGCCTGTTTCTGAGATCTGTGAGATTCTGGGGGGCGTCTATGGCGATGCTGTATCTATACTTGAAAGATTAGAACTAATGTGGCTGCAGATTTACGCAAATTATTGTACACTTCACAATTTTTAAATCAAAGCAACTTGATCTTGCATTATTCTAATCGGACAGAACTGCTGTTTATTATTTCTTGGTTTTAGATTTATTTTCTTCATCTGATACTATTTTTTTCCCATTTTCAAAATAGATCTTTATTCTATCTTCAAAGAATTTTTTACCTACTTTCTGACCGGTTGAAATATAGAAAAATATTGCTTCACCAATTGCCCAAGTGAAAGCATATGCAATGGCCCCTTTTGTAACAAGACCCGCTCCTGCTGGCATTTTACCTGTAGTATTAGTCGCAACAGTTTCAGCAGTTTTTGCCAAAGCTAATGTCGTGCCAAATTCGATTAAACATTTTAGAGGATTTACATCGTGACCTGATAAACCTACTAATTCAAAAAGTAGTTTTGTTTCATTTGCGGTTAAAACTGTAAAGTCAGTCACTGCTTCAATTGGAATAGTAATTGCTTGATGAGGACCAGGAATAATATTAGGCGAAGCAGTCCCAATTGCCCAAGCTGTATTCTGAATAGCAGTTGAATTGATTTGAATGTTTGAGTGTGATATTCTAAATGCTGGGAGATTGAAAGATAAAGCAAAGCTCAAATCAGGGTGATTAGAGTGTACCTTATCTGGAATAGAATCTTTATTCTCATCAAAAGTATAAGATATTATATTTAATCGCTTAACTTCATTTATATAATTTTGTCCTACTATACAAAATGCTGCTGTACGTACAAGTCTTTCATCAAGTTTATCCTCTGATATTTGGAATGATATTGTATGATCATCTATTCTGTCTTGAATAATTTTAAGATCATCTTTCAGTTTTGAGCCATATTCAACGGCAAGTGGATATTCGAACGATTTAAGCCATTTTTTCATTTGTCCTATCTGTTGTTTTGACCCAACTAACCCAATCTGAAAATTTCTATGAGTTCGTCTATTTATTTCTTGCCAATTTATTTTTTGAACTTCCTCCCATACTCTATCCATTATTGTTCTTCTAGCTCTCTCATTTTGTTGTTGCGTTGGCATATTAAATTCCTTTTTTAATTTGAATTTTGATTTATTATTTTATTTTTAACAATGAAAGATCATCCTATTAGAATTTAACCAGAGGTTTTTCATAAATTTATTCTAAATTTATCCCATCGGGATCTGACGTCAGACATTTTTAAGAAACCTTCCAGCAACACTGGAAGGTTTCTTTTCCATTGAAAACAATAACTTAGTGTGTTGATTGTCACTGGGGAAGAGACCTAGAAAATGCCTGAGCTATACAAAGATCCATCATTAATCAGTTCACTGGAATAGCCTTCACCAGTAATCCAGAAGCAAAATACTGTGCGTCTCAAAACAAAGGATCGGTAATCAAAAAATACAAACCCAACATTTTCCTACGCAGTGCCAACGATACTATTTAACTGCGAAATAATTTCCTTCTTAATTTTTCTGTTTGTTACAAACTCATTGATAAATAATTCTAATCCCAAAATATAAGCGCTATCTAATGTAATCAGTTTATTAAATGAATTGAGGGTTTTATATATACAGTATCGATTTCTCATAATTAATTGTGTCAGGAGCACATCATAGCTATTCAATTCGTCGAATGAAACACTGTTTCGATATTCAAGGATACCATTGCGGTGGCTGAAAGATGTCATTGTAAATTTCGATAAACTGTCCAGAATTGATGCTAATGCATCCGCAGTTTCAATGTATTTATGGGGTTCACACAATGTAACTGTCGTTATGAAATCAACTCTGTCCTCAACCTCATTTACCTGTACTTCATGGTTCAGTGTGTTCTCGATATATTGTGTTGGTTTTAACAGAATCTTGTCATCGAGAACTTTTTGAATATTCACCCCAGTTTCCGATAACTGATATTCAAGCAATTCCATGATTGAGCCATGTTTTAATGGGGGTCTACTGATTTTGTTCTTTTCTATTATCTCATTTGGTTCTAAACCAAAACAGCATTTCTTGTATTTAAACTCTGAACCACATGGACATAAATCATTCCTGCCTAATCCAGGAATCGTTCCTTTAGAAATATCTTGGACAAACATATCAATGGCTGCTCGGTTTTTAGTCTTGACAGCAGTATTGACTGGAGTGTCTCCAAATAAATTCTTTTCATTGATTTGAGAATAAAAATATTTTCGAGAGATCTCAATTATTTCAGAATTATCACTTTGAAGAGTATTGTGAAGAAGTGTATAACCATTCAAACCCTTTATATTTGTATGAGCACCCCGCTTCAGTAATGACTCTACAAGTTCAAAATCTCCAGCTATAATAGCATAAGTGACGGGTGAATTATTTGATAAATCAAATGAATTGATATCGATTCCAGCATTAATCAATATTTTTGCAATATCAAAATATCTCTTATTAATGGCAATGGTTAACGCATTTTGACTAAGTCCATCAGAAATATTCAGATTTGCTTCATGCTTTATTAGAGATTTAACAACATCAATATGCCCGTTGATACATGAATCCATCAAAGGTGTTACACTGCCATCTGGGGATTGGTAATTAACATCTGCACCTAAGGAAATAAGCAACTCAACTGCTTCAACATGGCCCAAATTTGCTGCCATGCCCAGCGCTGTGTCACCGTCGAGTATTGGTTTATCCACTAAGGCACCCGATTCAATCAATAGGGCGATTACTCTAGTGAAATTTTTCGAACTAGCATTGTGCAAATAGGTGTTGCCTTTTTCATCTAGAGGTGCGTTCAGATCCGTTTTAATGGATATTTTTTCTGATACTTCACTAAACAGTTTTGATTCAGAATCGAATATTTTCATGATATTTCTCCTTTAGATTTACATTCGTATAAGCACCTGAAACAGGTGTTAATGTGAACAAATTTGTATTAATATTTCTTTAAAAGGGTGAGTGGGGTTAGCAACATCTTTATCGTAATTCCCATGAACCAAGATTCATTGTTTCTATAATTCCCATTCTCAGGTAACGCTTGCCAACAGCCCAATGATTATTGATTTCAATCAGCTTTACCGCTAGTACTCTTTGGTTTGGTTCTTTTCTTCTTAGATTCCTTTTTGGCCTTTTCTTCCTCTCGTTCCTTTTTGATATGATCTATTGACTCATTAAACAAAAAAATACCACCGTAAGAAATCTTACCATACTTAATCTTTCCAGACTTCAATATCCGTCCGATAAGTCTTTTATTGTGCCAAACATATCCTGAGTAAGAGAAACAGTATTCATCTTTATCCTTTGATTTAAGAACGATATGTAAATATCCTGGTCCGGGAGATAATCCTCTCCATACTTCCTGTTGATCAAAGTGAAAAAATGCATTGTGCAACGACACTTCAAATCTACCCGGAACACTTTTCCTTACAGACGCCACTAAGTGATCTGACTTTTTGATGAACTCTGCAAGTTGAGATGAATCTGGCTCTTTCAATTCCAGCCCTGGTGATAAGTGATATGCTGAACACCAGGCTGCTGTGCGCGAAAACTTCGAAAGTTCTTTTAACTCATTCTTTACAATCGGACAAACCTTTTCAATGACTTCGATTGTATTATTCTTATCATTCATTATTAATCCTTTTTACAATATGGTTTAGCAATATCTTCTCCGCAAACTCTTTCATTTAGGTTCCCAGTTCCATTTAGTTCTCTCAGGTACCCCAGGTTGCCTCTGGATGCCCCAATGAACCTAAAAGACTTGAGTGTGAAACCTAGATCCCAAGGATCTCCTTAAAATTCTTCAATTCCCATTGCGTCGGAATAAAATATTCTAACGAGCTGTATTGATCTTTCCACTAAAGATTGTATTAATCCTCCAAACAACGAACCGAGGATCCATTTCGCCTTGGGCCGTTATTCCGCGTCACTCCTGAATAATTTAAGTCCAGTCCTCTATACACGTTTTGATCAGTAAGATTAGACGATGAATGAAAAAACCCTCCATCGCCCATACCGCTATATTCACCAGATAAGATGCGAACTCCTCCAGGAAGAGCGCTAAAACCCGATACCCCGAAAACTGGGTTATTCAGGAGTAGCCCACTGTTCCATAATGTCGCATTCCCAGCCATTTGACTACCCTGATCAGTACCGCGATTCCCTGTATTGTATAGTTCTGATTCTGGTATACCCAAAAATGCCTCCAGTTCTACCCATTCCTCATCCGAAGGAATATGAAAACCTTCAGGGCAGATGTGCCGGGAGTCGTCAAGAGCAAACCAATTGTAAAGATTGCCATAGGTTTCGGCATTGATTGGATCATCGTTGTAGATTGCGAATGCACCTGTTCCGGAATACTCAAGATTTGACCATTCGCTGTTTGTAAACCCGGTCGGGATAGGATCACCGTTATTGTATTGGGTGGTCTTCAAGTTTTCAGTCATCCAACGTTGTTCTCCAATTAATATTGTATCATATTCATTGCCATCCATGTCAATGATAGTATTGGAACAACTTCCATCGTCATCGGTAGCAATTGGATCAAAGTTATAAAACATAGGATCGGTACATCCGTATATGATACATGACCCATTCTCATAAAATGCATCAGGGTTGTAATTATCTGCTTCTGGATCTGTACATCCCACCAGATATGGATATAATATCCATTCAACTATAATGACAACGTCAATAATGTTCATAAACCCATCAGTATTCAAATCTGCGGACTGAACATAAATATCATCTGTAAGTATCCATTCTACAATTATAACTAAGTCAAAAATTGAGACTTCTCCATCAAAATTTACATCGCCAAGTGTTGAATATTCACATGAGCCATTATCAATAAAGGCAAAATCGTCATAATTGATGGCAAATTCATTTGTACAACCGTAACACCAGTCAGCATTTAAACCAGTAAATCCTTCTACACATCCGCATTCATTCTCTAAAGCAGTCCCTTCACAGACACCATCACAATCCATGGCATAGTTTTCATCAAACTCAAACCAGTAGCAAAAACAATCACCACAGTCATCATAATAACAGCCATCAACGCAGGTTCCACTGCAGTTAAACCCACCACCAAAGTCATATTCATCATTCCAATATGAGCATTCAACACCTGTACTGCCACTACAACAAATTCCACATTCATCAATCACAGCTCCACCACCACATTCACCGGTACAATCCAAGTATAAACACGATCCGTTGTCGGAGTTGGCATCGGGATTATAATTACAGGCGGTATCATCCATACAACCAGAAATTGTTTCAACACAGGATGAATCATCGATTGTTGCTTCTGGATTGAAATTGAGGGCATCTGGATCTGTACAGCCATAAACTGTATTTGCTTCCAAATGAGCTATAAGGAAACCAAGAGGTGCAAATATATCAGAACCATTTTCAACAATAATGTTTATATTCACCAGTTCAAGTTGTTCACTATCATTCCAATAACGAATTGAGATTGGATTACCAACTGTAAAACCATCAACTACCCCTGGAGTATTTGGGTTATCAAATGACATCATTATTAATTCAGTATCGGTTATTTCTGAATCCAATTGTAGAGATCCTACACAAATATCCCCATCAAAAACACCGATTTCATCGCCAATAATAAGGTTTTCGCCATCTATTAATGCTTGAGAAATATAAAAGGCCATTGGACTAATTGGAGTGCCAGACCAAACGGGAGTAAAATGTGTTTGTGCAATCAAATTCACACTAAACAGAATTGCAATTAGGGGTAGATATTTATTTTTCATTTAGACTTTCTTTTATCCAATTGTTTGCAACGCCCTCCCGGAATAACATTGAAACCGGACTAACCAAAAGAGGGATAGTTTTTGAGTTCTCCGCTAATATACCTCAATCAGATCCACATCGTAGTTCGTGGCCTGATGTTATAAATATATATCTCTAAATGAATATATTTATATATTCTATTATCTGAAAATTATTACTTTTTCTGACATTTTAACTATATATAAATATCTGAGTTATTGCAGTAAATGATATAAGAATTAATTTCCTTATTGTTCTAATATGCATACCAATCGGTTTAGAATTCAATTTCCCATTTGTTTTTTGATCTACAACACTAATAATTAAATCAAGGAGCTCACCATGTCCCAATGGATCATCACACCGGACAAGTTCCTCAGCACCCAAGAAACCAGATCCCTTCGCTCACAAGCCTCCAACCAAGCCATTCTCGCCAGAACCAAAGGAACACAGAACCCCGTCCGGAATCATCTCATCATAGAACTCGCCCTTGGCACAGGTCTGAGAGTATCCGAGATGGCATGTCTCAAAATAATGGACTTGCACCTGGGAAAAGGCCAAAACTCACTCATTGTCAGGAATGGTAAAGGTGGGAAGGACCGAGTAGTTTCCTTCAGTTCAACCTTGAAGAAGCTGATCACCGATTATCTGGATTACCGTACAAGCAAAAGTCCATATCTGTTCCACTCAGAAAGAGCAGAGCAAATGACCCGTTTTGGCATCGGTAGAGTGTTTAAGAAACTCGCAAAACTTTCCGGAATTTCTAATCACCATTCCATCCACTCACTCCGTCACACCTACGCAACCAATCTTTACAAGGCTTCGGAATACAACCTACGTCTTGTACAAAAACAACTTGGACATAGCAGCAT
>Ga0233430_1006023_pt1 | contig 10172 bp, 7 predicted proteins | sample SI_118_April2016_2_FD_179883 | JGI IMG/M metagenome (GOLD analysis project Ga0233430, IMG submission 179883) | Seawater microbial communities from Saanich Inlet, British Columbia, Canada - SI_118_April2016_150_MG | ecosystem: Environmental > Aquatic > Marine > Inlet | place: Canada: British... | reverse complement strand
TCGTAATTGCAATTATCGGCAAACATGTTGTAAATATCTTCGTGCCACTTCTTGCCCAAAACAACCTGTCTTTCCTGTTTCCACCACTCCTTGGCATCTACCGATCTCTCTTTGCGCCGGTTGCGCAACAACTTTCGCAGCTGTTCGCTCTCTTCAACGTTTACTTTGCCGTTATCATCGGTGATTACCCCGTAGACTCCTCTCGTTACATGAGGACTAATCCAACCGTACTCGAGGTCCTGTTCAACCAAATTGTAGGGCCGCTCAAGAACGTCACCCCAACCACCTCTTGAACCAGCCGCGAAGGAATACAGGTCGCCATCACCGCATGGGATAGTGGGCGTAGGACCCTTGAAGGTCTCTACGCTTTCGGCCTTGAGTTTACCTTCCTTGATCCAGGCCAGTACCTCGCGGAAATCGGTGGGATAGGCATGTCCCTGTTCAAGAAGTTCTCTCATATTGGTGCCATGCGCGAACATGATGATATCGTTCGTGCCCGGATATGCGCCGCTTCTGCCCATAGCACAAGCCCCCATTCCATCGGTGGCTGCGAAGGCATTGATTACCAGGGATCGGCCGGGCTGGTTGACAAATTGCAGTCCACCAATTCCAAGGCCTCCCCGGAATTTACCATGTCCGCAGTAGTCCTGAATGAGTTTCCGGCCGATATTGACCTGGGTGGGCATGAGAAACTCCACAATTTCCATCTCGCCCATATCCGCAGCTGGATTAGGCGAGCAAACGGAAGCCTCGATTCCATCATGGTACGGGGTGGCAGCCTCACTTTGGCAGGTGAGCAGACACATATCGCCGCCAGCCCATTGGAATCCATCACCCAGCATTCCGGCCATTCCGTAACCAATGGCAGTGCCATCTTGCGGGAAAGTCTCTTCCAGAAAACCTCTGGAGAAATAGGCATAACTGATGGTGTTGTGGAACAGATAAATGTATCCTGCCACAGCGCCCAGCCCCATTACGGTTCCGGCCCAAGGGTTCTGTGGATTGAACATAGAGCCGGGTGGTATGTTCCAGTCGGTCATGTAAAGCAGGGATGAGTTAATGGTCTCAGTGTAGGCGAACATGGGCCACATGCCCAGCGAGGTCAACATTCTGACCGCCGGCTCATAAGCGTTGGCGTGGAATTCCCCTTCGCTGGTGAGTCCTTCTAAGTCTGTCAAAAGGGTGCCGTCAGGCCTGATACTCAATTCACCGAATTTATGGATGATCCAGTTTCTGTTTGAAGCAGGCCACAGTCGACCCAATGTTCCTTTGTAATTCACCGCACTGAGCTGTAGATATGTGTATTTGCCCGGTACTGACTGGGTTTTGATTCTTTGTACCAACACCCGGCGTTCCCGTTCGATGATTTCCTTCAAGCCTTGCCGGTAGTAGTCAGCTCCGAACTCATCGATGATTTCGCAAATCCTATCATTCAGTACCACAACTCCGGCAGCCCTCATTTTATCGTCCAGGACATTGAACATCTCGGTCCTGGTCCGACGTTTCCAGTGAAGATCCCACCACTTGTGCTGTTTGAAATTCTCACCAGTTTTGGTTGGCGGATAAGTAAATCCATCAGTAAACACACTGGGAGAAATGACCCCCAGCCCACCGGGCTGGATTCCTCCCACGTCAACGATGTGGTTCAATCCTACTGTCCAGCTTACGAGTTCGCCCTTGTAGTATACCGGTAAAAAAGTATAGCAATCGGCATTATGTGGCGGACCGTACAGCGGATCGTTGACCGAGAAGATATCCCCCTCATTGATCCCTGGGTCGTCCTCGAATCCCAGATTAGCAATGCTCTCAACGATGAAGGGCATGCACTGAATATGCCCAGCCAGACCATAAGAAGCAGAAATAACGTCCCCCTCCGCATTGGCCAGCATGAACAGCAACTCACCCTGCACCATGGACATGGGATTGGCAGATATCAACTTAGCCGTCTCCCTGGCATTGATGCACGCCGACACCAGCCTCATCTGAAAACGCATGAACTTGGCCGGGTCCTCTTCTACCAGTGCGAGTTTTTCCAGCCCATAAGCATAGTTCGTTTCCTTGTGAAGTCGTTCTCTCTCGTCAACAATGTGTTTGAGTGTCTTGCCTTGGTAGCATATTCCCATATGTCCCTCCTTTACTTATTTATAGAAATGACCTTTCTGTCTTTTCGTCAGAGCGCTATGCTGGTAAAATCCGCGTCTTACTTGATTCCATTTCTACTACTCAGGTAACTTCAGGGCACCTTCAGCTGCCCTTTCCCTAACCAAATATGTCCGATCTTCAGTGCATATTCAAGGTCTTTAGCTCCCAACCGTTGCATCGGTGAAGGTGGGTCGGAATTCACCGTCTTGATGAAATCCCAATTCTGCACCACCCAGCTATCGCCGGTACCTATTGTCATCAATTCCACTAGCAGCTTTTCATCAGCTCCATTCTTCATTCCCCATGCTATAGCCCCATCAGGACCCATGGCTATCTGCCCTGTCACTATATCGTCGGGCAACGCCAAAATGGTAACGTCCGAAGCCTCCGCAACTTCCTTCGCATCCAAACCCTTCACTATATCGAGAGGCTCACGCCTTCGATGTCCGCATACTGTAGTTTCATATCCGCATGTCTGGACCCGCTTAGCCATCGGTAGGCCCATATCTCCCAAGCCAATAAATCCGACTTTCTCAGCCATTGTTGATCCTCCTGGATTTATCTAGCGCTTTTTAGGTCGTCACTTGTAACGCGCAATCTTCGGGTAATTGCCACATTTCGGAGAATTGATTGCGGAATTTGTCCCAAGTGCAATTGTCAGCGAACATATTGAAGATATCCTCATGCCACTTTTTATCCATCGAATAAACTGATGTGGACAATACGTAAAACACCCATCAATGAGTCTCTCGATACCATCTTAATGCTCCTGATTCCAAATTTCCCGGGCAAACAAAGCTGCTCCCAGCGCGCCGTTTAATTGAGGGTCTTCTGGGGGAATTATAATCTCATGCCCGATTTCATCACCGAGGGCCTTTTTCATTCCCACGTTTTTGGCAACACCTCCGGTAAAGACAACATCATCCATAAATCCCAGCGGAGTTGCCATTTTTGCCACTCTTCTGGCTATCGAGTAATGAATCCCGGCAACCAGATTTTCCAAGGGTTTTTTCTCCGCCCTCAAGACAACCACCTCAGATTCGGCAAAAATGGTGCATAAACTGCTCATCATACAAGGATCAGTACCTTTAACCGAAAGATTCCCGAAGTCCTTCAGATCGGTTTCAAGAACCCCTGCCATCACCTCAAGGAACCGACCCGATCCGGCGGCACACCTATTATTCATCACAAAGGAGGTAACATTGCCTTTTTTGTCTAACTTAATAGCCTTGCTATCCTGCCCTCCAATATCGATAATGAATCGGGTGGAGGGAACTACACTGTGTGCCCCTTTCGCATGGCAGACAATTTCGGTCATAGTCATATGAGTATATGGGAGAGAAACCCTCCCATAACCCGTGGCAACAATGTAGTCCACGTTTTCGATCACGTCTGTGAATCCTGCTTTTTCCAGTGCAGCAGTTAAGACATGCTCGCCTGCTCCAAGAACATCTTTGCCTGTCTCGACGAGTGAGGAGGTTTTAGTAGGTTTCTCCCCTTCGCCTTCCAGAACAACAGCCTTGGTAGTCGCAGCGCCTATATCAACACCAGCAACGATCACCGATCTTGCTCCATATTTTGCAGTAGAGACATTAACAACATCCCGGGGCAGGTTTCCCGTTGCCTATACCATTTCTGTCTCGTCTTCCCAAATCTTGCCTTTCATTCAACAAACTCGCATTTGGTGAGTTTGTTTAGATTGTTCGAAATAGAATACCCTTATCAAGTAGCGTACTCCTTGTACTTTTAGTGAACAACAGGACTTTTACCCATTTGCCATTGCGAATTATCCCAGGTTTTCATGGGATAATTCCCAGCAAGTTCACCAATAAAAAAAGCTCCGGCCAATATTAGGCGGAGCTTTTTGATACGTTGCTTTTTCGAATTTGCTATTAAAATCTATGTATTAGGAATCCATCTTTATTAATCCCTTACGTATGGCATATTTGACAAGCCCAGTAGGACTATGAACATCCAGCTTCTCCATGATACTTGCTCGATAGTTCAGGACCGTTTTGATACTGATGAAAAGCTTGTTGGCTATTTCCGCGTTGGTATAATCTTCGGCTATGAGTTCAAGCACTTCTCTCTCACGGTCAGTCAAGCCTTCACAATCGCGTTGAACTTCGGCTCCCCCTTCCTGATAATTCTCAACTAGCATTTTGGCCATCGAGGGATACAGAAACGACTCTCCCTTTGACACTGTACGTATTGCCAGCACCAGATCGGAAGGTAGCGCATTCTTAGGAATACAGCCAACCGCTCCTGCCTTGATACTAGACAGGGTATACTCCCGATTGTCACGCTGGGTCAAAATAAGTACTTTAGTATTCGGGTATTTTTTATGTATGCGACGGGTTGCCTCTAAACCGTCCATCTGGGGCATAGCGATATCCATAACCACAACATTAGGAGACAGTTCTGCCACTTTTTCTAATGCCTCCGTCCCAGTACCGGCTTCCCCTACTACATCGATATCGTCGTGCATTGTAAGAAGAGCACGAACACCTTCTCTCAATATCGGTTGATCATCCACTACCAGCACCGTTATTTTTGACATTATATAAAGATCCTAATCAATCGGAATCTCTATGGTAGTCCGAGTTCCAGAACCAGGTTTGGTTTCTATACTGAAAACGCCACCCATAAGTTCCGCCCTTTCTTTCATACTAAGTAATCCCAAACCATGTTTTCTCGTTCTGGGGCTAGTCGCCTTCTTCAAATTGAAGCCTTCACCATCGTCCTCGATCTTCACAACAACAGAATCCTTCCTGAATGCAAGCCTCAGGCTAACATTTTCAGCACCGGCGTGTCGTACGATGTTGGTAGTAGCTTCTTGTATGATTCTAAAAATAGCCGTTTCCATACGAGTTGATAACCTTTTCTTTCTCCCGGCAGTCTCAAAGCGAGCTTTCACTCCGGCCCGTTTGAGTGATTCCTCTATATGCCATCTTACCGCCGCAACCAGGCCCAGATCGTCCAACACAGTGGGACGAAGTTCATAGATAATCCTGTGAATATCATCAAACATGCCGTTGAGTGAAATCTGCACTTCATTCAGCCTGGCTTTCACCTCATCCGTATTCGGCGGTAAACCCACTATAGCTGCCTCTGTTTTGGCAGAAGCATATGCAAGAACCTGGCTTGTCTGGTCATGTAACTCGCGGGCAATTCTCCTCCGTTCCTCTTCCTGCGCTTTGATAGCCTGCCTCAGCACTTCACCACGAATCTCTTCCTTGCGCTGCAATTCCTGATACAACATGGCGTTTTCAACTGCGGCGCTGATCTGGTGGCCAATCGTAATTAAAATATCTCTTTCCTGGGAAGTGAATACCCTATCACCCTGAGTGAAAGCAGCCAGCACACCCAGCACTTGCCCTCTTGCATTCAATGGTACCCACATCCCCGATTTCAATTGCTGTTCAACTATTATGGACAAGGAATGACGTCTCATCAAGTCAGCAGAGCCCACAAGGCTATCAATAAACAAAGGTTCGCCAAATGAAGCCACTTGACCGATTACATCTTCATCCATCTTAATCGGGGAGAGCATTTTAATTTGCTCTTCACTTAATCCCCGAGTACTCCTCAAGGTCAAGCTTTCCTCTTTCTTATCCAAAAACGCAATCGTACCGTTTTTGATATCCAGTATTTCCAGTGTTTTATCTAATGCTCGATTGAGAATATCATTCAGTTCCAGTGACTGACTCACAGTTTCGGCAATAGCATTTAAAGCAGCAAGTTCTTTATTGCGCCGAAGAAGAGCTTCTTCTGCTCGCTTGCGCCCGGTAATATCCTTCGTAATAGAGATGTATCCAGCCGGTTTTCCTGATTTATCTCTAAAAAGAGCAGGAGCAACAGCCGCATAGTAATTCTCTCCCGTGCTGTGATTTGCCAAAGTGCATTCAATTTCTCCTCCGTACCCTTCTTCGAGCGTCTTCCTCATGTTTTCCATTACACTGGCATGCTCAGAAGGCGGAACGAACTCAAATGCATTGTGTCCGATAACTTCCTCTTTACTACTGCGACCAATCAAGCGTAGCATTGCTTGATTTAGATCAATGTAATTCAGGTCCAAATCCGTGACGGTAACCCCTTCGCCGATAGATTCCAGCATTATGCGCACGTCTTCTTCCCGTTTGCGCATCTCTTTGAGTTCATCGATAAGTTGTTGCTTGGTTTTCCTCTCATCCTTCATAGGTGTCTCTTCAAACCGTCAGGAGCTTTTCAACTACCTCTTCCCGATTGATAGACTATGAAATACTACTAATAATTGGAGCTTCGAATATTATACACCTTCACTACCCCAAAATCCTAGATTTAGGAACGAATAATGAATACCACAAACAGAAAGCGCAAGTCACTCAACTATTCTGGTAACTTGCGCTCATATTAGTTGCCGATTATGGCAATAACGACCTATCTGGTTTTTACACCTCTATTTCTTTTCGGGTAGCTTTGGGGGCCCCGAAATTTGAAGCTCTTCCACGAGTCCGGCAATGGGACACGGAACCAACAGGTCGTGGGCGATTTCCAGCGCATAGGCAAGGTCTTTGGCACCAACGTAATATGTCGGTGGAGGCGGATCAACGGATACGATAGTCTTTAGCCAATCCCAGTTCTGCAGGACATAGCTACCACCTGAGCCATTTGCCATAAATTTCACCAGCATTTCTTCATCGGCGCCATTGGCTATCCCCCATGCTACGGCTTCGAAAGCCGCACGTGAGTTGATGATAGCGCACATGTTATTGGCAAGTTTCACGATCTGGCCGGTTCCCAGTGCACCACAATAAGTTGTTTCCCCCATTACTTCCAGGATCGGGCGGAATTTCTCAACAACATCCGGGTCTCCACCCACACTTATGCCCAGGGTTCCGGCTTCCGCCCCCATACGTCCACCAACAACCGGACCATCAAGCACTTCTACGCCTTTCGCTTGGGCATCTTCTCCGACCCTCTGACAGAATCTCGGGCGGAATGTGCCCATTAAGAGAATGCCGGATCCTTCCTTCAAACCAGCGAGTAAACCATCCGGACCATAGATTACTTCTTCGGCTTGATTATCGTTCTGAACCATGATGACCACGGCATCCGCGTTCTCTCCGACCTCTCTGGCTGTACTGACCTCTGCTGCCCCCAGTTTCTTCATCTCTTCGATGGGCTCGCGACGCGTATGCCCAACAATCGTGGTCGGGAATGCACCAGCCACTCGTTTTGCCATCGGTAATCCGATGTCTCCCATTCCGATAAATCCTGCTTTTTGTACCATGTTAAAAAACCTCCTGAATTAACTAATCAATTTATTATGGCTACTCAATACTGTTGTGTTGAGGATTGTCCACAATTGTCGTGTCAAAAATATCAATCGTTCCGGTTTTGAAAAAAGACCTGAAATGAGTAATTCGTACCCGATGAATCAGGCCCGGCACTAACAAGGCACCGGGCCTTCCATTAAGAGTCCCCTCACATCCAGAAATACGAGGGGACTCTTAGACTATTCAATTATCAGTTGATCAGTTTCTATCTTACGGTTCAACGACTACGGGGAACCAGCCATCATCTACTCTGACTAGTGCCTCAGCAGTGCCATCAGCCTGCATCATCCCCATACTATTCCAGCTTTGTCTGTCAGTCGAGGAATAATCCCATGCATTGCCATCTATTTCAATAGAGGCCGACTGGAGATACTCATAGAAGGCATTAGCATCGTATGCTGCCAGTCCATCTTCCTCAAGAAATCCCTGAAGCAGAGTTAACATACCGTGCCACTGGGTAAAGCCACCGCGGTAAGCTCCGCCGGACCACATCAATCCCCCTACCTCTGATTCCGAATGATAATTTGAGAAAACATAGTCGAGGATATCAATGACCTCAGCATCGTCGGTATACCATGTGTAAGGAAGTATGATATACATTCCATCCATGATATCCCAACCGGCAGCGTCTACCATTAAGCCGAGGTAGGCATTGTGAGCGTCATTGCCCAGGAAGGTCGCTGTGTGGCCAGCCTCCCTGTATTCTTTCATAAAATTCGGAAGTGCGAATCCTGTTGTAGGCGGAATGATGTAATCGCAGTCTTTCAGACCATCGACTTCAGGCGCGAAGGTCATGGTTGTCCAACCGACAACGTATGCGTCCTCTAATTCCCAATTCGGGTTATTATCACAATAACTAGTCAGACCTGCGATCCAACCTTCCACGTAGGGATCCTGCATCCCCATACCACCGATTTTGGCAGGTCTGTCCTGCGGGAAGTTGGGATCGTTTTCTGCAATCCAATCCAGCATCGTATACATAATGGCTTCGCTATTGATATTCACTGAAAAGATATATCCGGGTGGATCGTACAGAGGCGGAGTCGATACTAGTGTAAACAAAAGCATCTCTTCTTCATCAACCCGCGATTTCAACACTTCTCCAGTTCCGGGAACTGAGCTGACCATAATATCTGCACCTTGTTCTCTGAGCCATTCATAACCCGTTATGAACTTGCCTGGATCATATTGCGTATCGTATTCAATTAACTCGATAGTCAAGCCCTCGGGGAAAAGGCCCTGTTCTTCAAAGTATTTAAGGTTGTCCTTCAGTGCCGCATCAACATTGACCAAAGCCTGTGCTGCCACGCCGGTTTTATCTGTCAGCGATCCTATTGTGAGTGTCAACTCCTCAACTACAGGCTCTGTTACGGGAGCAGTGGGCTCCGTCATGGGAGCGGTAGGTTCCGTCACAGGAGCTGTAGGCTCTTCGGTTTCGTCATCATCACAAGCAGCCAGCAATGGCAAAGCCAGTAGCAAAACTGCCAAAAGAATTATTCCTAATTTGCCAGAGCATTTCACGATTTCACCTCCGTAGTTTTCTCAGACTACACTGTACCAAGACAGTGTCCCCTCTCCGTCCAAGCACCTCCGGGCGTTTTCAACCCATTCAGCCCTCCCTTGCAAGCAATAATGCAGATTATTCACAACCTCGACTTTGCTCCAACTTGAAACCCTTTCTTGCCACAAAGTTAAGCTTTGCACGATACATATGTTTCATTTGCAGAGTAAAAATTACCCATTACTTATAGATATCTATCAAAATACGCTTTTTGTTACAGACATTCAACAGGAATTTCACCCGTTTATTACATCGCACAATCCCGGATTTTGCGGGGAAATGTCCCAGCCCGAACGTCCTCTAAGGAATCATCACGATTGAAAGTATCTACTGTAGTTTTCCATCCGATTTCAAAGCTCGTAAAATAGTGGGATCGGATCTGGGATCATCCCCAGTATACAAATCCTGTGATTCAGGGTATCCAAGCTGTATCCGGAGCGATTGTCGCTCAGCAACACCTAATGTCTCAATCACCACACCATCAAAGGTTCGGGAGAAGTACGCCGCCATGAACGCTCCGGCATAAATCGGCTGACGATCGACACAGACAACGAACGGTTTGCCCGGCAGTTCCAGTTGATATATTCTTTCGGCAGCATCAGGTGTTAGAGTGATTTCATGGGTTTGCTCTGAGTAGGAAATGATATCATCGGCAGATATGATCGGATCTTCGCTGACCTCTATGTGAGAAACAATGGCCAACTCATCTATTGTCATTTCCTGTTTAGGAGAGTAGATGGCGAATCCGCCGTCTGAATCGCTATCGACGCATCCAAATACCAAAATCATCGATAGCATGGTTATAAAAATCAGTAAACATCTACGATCAATCATTATCCACCTCGGCTACCAGCCATGATTGTTTCTGAGAAGTATATCAAGACAGTAACGCTTTTGTGACAACACCATCACATAGCAAAAAGGGGATGGCCTCAAATTTGGCCATCCCCTGATTTCACTGTAGAGTAGCTGGCTTTATGCTACCGGGTTGAGAACTCGACCCATGAACAGGATCGAACCGCTATTGACCTGACCCCCGAAAACTAGTCCAGGTAAAATGTTAGACTTGGACTGATTTGAAAGGGGGTTTTTAGTGAGCAAGAAGAGGTACGGATCCGAGCAGATCATAACGAAGCTTCGTGAAGTTGAGA
>Ga0233430_1006019_pt1 | contig 10175 bp, 11 predicted proteins | sample SI_118_April2016_2_FD_179883 | JGI IMG/M metagenome (GOLD analysis project Ga0233430, IMG submission 179883) | Seawater microbial communities from Saanich Inlet, British Columbia, Canada - SI_118_April2016_150_MG | ecosystem: Environmental > Aquatic > Marine > Inlet | place: Canada: British... | reverse complement strand
TTACAATCATTTTTAACTAATGAATTTTCAAGGATTGGTTCTGGAACCGCTAAAAAAATATGTGAGGGGGCAAATCTTTATCCAAACGCAAGGCCCACTAGAATTGCAAAGCAAGAGGCAGATAATCTAATAACTTCAATGAGAAAAACAAAATTCATAGCCCCCCCGACAGATTGTTTAAGTCCCATCGGAGATGAATTACTAATAAAATCACTAAAAAAAGAATTTGATGCAGAATTCTACACTGCAATTACTCGTCCAGCATCAGTATATAGGGGGAACCCGTTCAAAATAGAGGCCGCCATTGCATACGGGGGAAGTTTAGAGAAAGAAAAACCAGCAGAGATAATAAGATTTGCTAATAGGGTCCCACTACAATACCAACAAGCAGCATGTTCAATAACAAAATCAGTTATAGGCACTAGATGGAAACAATATGGATTACATCAATCTAATGGAAACATTCCGGTTGGACCTGTAGTAATTACAGTACATATTGCTTCCGTATGGGTACCATTCACTTCAGAGTCTAAAGAAGCAATCGCACATTATCCAGAAATAATAAAAGAAATTAGATTGGCAGTACAAGAGTGCGGAAGGCAACTAGGAAAATATGTTAGAAAACAACATAAGGCAAAAGATGAAGCAAAGAAAAAATCATATTTAGAGAAATATATTCCAATTATTGGAGAAGCATTAAAAGAAATACTCCCAGACACAAAACCAACAATAGTAACTAAAAACTTACAAGAAGTATTGGAAAAATCAAGAAAATGAAACCAGTCGTAAAAAATATCAAAGAAACCGCATTTAAGGTGCGAGAGAAAATAAACAAAAAGAAAAAGCCAGAGATAACAATCCCAATTAGGGCCTTAAGCAACATTAATTATGATCCAAAAAAAGGTTTCTTTGAACTAAAGGGTGGGAAAAAAACAAGAGCCCTAACTGTAAATACAATAAAATCTTTCGCCCAAACTCTAAAAATGATGTCCCTTTCTAAAAATATAGTTGAATCAGATGATATGGCCACAAAGAGAGAGGCATACTATGTGTCAAAGAATTGGGGGGCTGCAGGGTTTAAAGAACAGCCAGAATCAGATGCAGTGATGGATGATATCGAAGCAATGTTCATGGTAAACCGAGAACAACTAGGTTTTCTCCCTGAAGAAAAAGGAGGAGATATAGCAGGTCAATTAATTGTAATAGATGAAGATCCAACAACCAAAGAAGAAATAAGAATAGACTGTACAAAATTTGGCTCAGGAGCATATTCTATTCCTTCTTCCGTTGAACATTTAAAATTCGAAACTAACGCAAAATTCATTTTAGCTATAGAAACTGCGGGTATGTTTCAAAGATTGGTAAAACATAATTATTGGAAGAAGACAAATTCCATTTTAATTAGCATGGGCGGAGTTCCAACACGTGCGTGTAGGAGATTTATAAGAAGACTTGCCGATGAAAAAAAGCTTCCAGTATATGTATTTACAGATGGAGACCCTTACGGATATATGAGCATATATAGAACTTTAAAGGTAGGTTCCGGAAATGCAGCACATATTAATAAATTCTTTTGTGTGCCCCAAGCAAGATTCTTAGGGGTTACTCCTCAAGATATTGCTGACTACAAACTTCCAACTCATCCCTTAAAAGATGTAGACAAAAAAAAGATTAAAGATGTAATAAAGAACGATCCATTTGTGAAACAACATAAGGAGTGGGAAAAAGCACTTCAACAAATGCAAAAATTAGGACAAAGAGTAGAGCAGCAAGCTTTAGCTGCCCACGGTCTAAATCATGTTATTGAAAAGTATCTTCCAGAAAAACTAAAAAACGTAAAAAAATTCTTACCGTAGTTTTTCCATTGTCTCTTTCATCTGCAATGCTCCAATATCCTGACTATCCTTCGATTCTGATATTAGAGTAGGAAAAATTTTAAATTCTTTTATCAATTCAGCAAAAGGTTCAAATCTAGGAAACACATTTTTTTCAGTAACCGCCCTGTGAACTTTCTCCCCTTTATCCGTAAACTCAATTGGATAAAAATGACAATGTAGTTTCTTTATTGAATTTTTACCTAATCTTTTTTCAATCTCCAACAAAGCATCTCTGAATTGTTCTTTATCCTTCATTTTCCCTAATGTTCTTGCATGCAAATGTCCGAAATCAATACAGGGCTCAGATTCTGTTTCCTCACAAATACTGATCACCTCATTTAAACTACCGAGCTGACTTATCTTTCCCATAGTTTCAGGACAAATGGTAACTGATTTTGGCTTGTCTTTTTCAACTTCCTTTAATCCCTTAACCACTTTCTTAAATTCTCTACCGTAGCCAGGATGAAAAACAATCTTCTTTGCCCCCATTAGCTCCGCAAGATGTGCAGTCTTAAGTAATTGATCTACAGAATTCTCATAAACATTCTCTTTCTCTGAAGTAAAAACAACATAATAGGGCCCATGAACACTTAATGAAACATCAAATTTCTTTGCCCTCTTGCCAAATTCAATAGCATCCTCTTCCCTCATTCTGGCTCCATAAGTCATTTGCCTCTCTTGAGCATTCAAACCCAACTTATGACTCCATTCAATAACCCCCAGTTTATCCTTTCTAAACTCAGATTTCCAAAAATTAAGAGGATTCCCTGCAGCACCAAATCTTATTTCCATAAGTTATGAGTATGCCCTATATTGAAAAGTTTTTCCATTACCAAAAAACAACTATGAAAAAGAATTATTAATTTATTTTTCCAATTACTTACCGTAAGTCTTATAAATTTACACACTAATCCTAAAATATGGTAAGTACTTTATTGATAGTAGGAATAATTGTAGCTGTTCTAATCTTGATTATAATAGGACTTTTCAATTCACTAGTTAGGCTTAGAAACAAAGTAAAAAATTCCTGGAGCCAAATTGATGTTCAACTAAAACGAAGATATGATTTAATTCCAAATTTAATTGATACTGTAAAAGGTTACATGAAACATGAAAAAGAAGTATTAACAGAAATAACAAAAGCTAGATCTAACTTAATGAAAGGACCAATAGAAAAAAGAGCAGAAGCTTCCAATCAAATAACAGAAGCATTAAAATCACTATTTGCAGTAGCTGAAAACTATCCAGACCTAAAAGCTTCAGAAAACTTTAAGCTTTTACAAGAAGAACTTTCAGGAACTGAAAACAAAATCAGTTATGCAAGACAACACTATAACGACATGGTCATGATTTTTAACACAAAGATAGAATTATTCCCAAATAGCATCTTTGCAAAAATGATGAACTTCAAAAAAGAAGACTTCTTCAAAACTGAAGGCAAAGAAAGGGAAAACGTAAAAGTTAAATTTTAATTTTCTTATTTAAAAATGAAACGAGAAATGTTTTCTGAAGTCGATAGAAACAAAAGACACTCAATAGTTTTAATGGGAATATTCTTAATTATAATTGTAGGACTTGGTTTTGGATTAGGTGCGATTTGGGGAAATTTTTATGCTGGGGGAATTTTGGCAGCAATCATCGCAACAATCTACACATTAATAATGTTCAATAGCGGCGATCAAACAATACTTTCTATTTCAAAAGCCAAGCCAGTTAAGAAAACTGAATATCCTCATTTAGTTCATACGGTTGAAGGTTTATCCCTTGCAGCGGGCCTACCAAAACCTCCAAAAACATATGTAATAAAAGATTCGGCACTAAACGCATTTGCAACTGGAAAAGACCCAGAACATGCATCCATTGCAGTTACAACCGGGCTTCTTAACAAATTAAACAGACAAGAGTTAGAGGGAGTAATTGCCCATGAGATGTCACATATAAAAAATTATGACATAAGATTAATGATGCTAGCAGCAGTCTTAGTGGGAATAGTGGTCCTACTAAGTGACTTAATTTTAAGATCCATGTGGTTTTCGGGCGGAAGAAGTAGAGACAGAGGAAATTCTGGTTGGATATTACTCTTAATAGGATTAGCATTAGCAATTCTTGCACCAATTGCAGTACACCTAGTAAAACTTTCAATTTCAAGAAAAAGGGAATACGCGGCAGATGCTAACGGAGCAATATTAACAAGATATCCTGAAGGGCTAGCTTCTGCATTAGAAAAGATACAACACGATCCAGATCCTCTAGTTGATGGCGCAAACAGAGCAACAGCCCATTTATTTATTTCAACACCATTTAAAGGGAAAAAGAGATCTGCAAAATGGTCAACACATCCCCCAATTTCAGATAGAATAAGAAGACTAAGAGAGATGTAATCAGTTAATTTTATAAACAAAATAAGTTCACATTTCTATATGCCTCGGTGGCTTAGTCTGGTTAAAGCGTATGGCTGTTAACCATAAGATCGCAGGTTCAAATCCTGCCCGAGGCGCTCTTTACAATTTTTTCTATTTCTTTCTCCCCGTATGGAATCCTTCAATAATATCCCCCACTAGTCCCAAACTTCCTCCAAGGGCCCCAACAATGAGAGAAGGGCCTCCAACTCTCACTAATGCTTTTTCTCCAAATTCCAAAGAGTTATCATAAATTAATGAAAGTTCCCCAACTCTTGTTGAGTATTTGTGTAGTAATCCGCAGATATTGGGATAATTATTAAAAAGTTGGCTAATCTCGTTACTTACTTCTGAGATATTTTCTAGTCCTGCAACTGAGCTAATAGCCCACCCACAGACGAATCCCACTAGCCCCATATAAGGATCAAACCTTGATCTATCTAAATCTCTCATTTTATATCTCCCTTTACAATCTCCCAATGTTCTTCATTCTCTATAAGTTCCCAAAATTTTTTCTAACTCAGGACTTTTAAGCAGTCTGCGTTCTATGTGTGTTGAAAGACTTAAATTCTCCAAGCCACTAACACACGGATGAGTGCCCAAGAGCCCACTATTTGCATCTCTAGTTTGGGGCGCGTGATAAAAGTCAATTGCCAAATCTCCTGCTATTGCCATACACAACACATTCATAGCACCATCTACTACTCTCTTTTGAGCATCAATGACGCCTAAGTGAATATGGCCCATCACATCCTCCGGATTTCTTTCTGCTATTTCATCCAGTTTATCTATCGGAATATCGAATTCTAATTGATATTGAAAGTTGCATTCATCAAAACAGATATTCCCCTTATACTTTCTTCCATCTATTATCTGAGTTACATCTGCCCTAATGTTTATTGTGTTCTTTTGTGCCATCTTTATTCCATCCCCTTAATCCCTTTTGAAAATTTGACTTACATCCACAAAACTCCCAATCTCTTCTCTATCTCTTAAATTTCTTTCAATATTTATTCTAACTCTCTCTACTGCTAATGGGATTGAATTGCTATCATACCTACGCAACCCTTCAATATATCGGTCTATATTTTCTAACGTCGTGCCTTCAGCTGCAAAAGAACAATATCTCTGGTATGAGGTCTCTAAAAGAGTGTCTAATTCTACTCTCTTATCGTGTAATCTCTCTAATTCATATAATATTCTCGCATGCTCCAGCAGATCAAACCTACCGATTATATCTAAGCCATAATTCCAATGGACATCTCTATCTGTATCTAAGGCAAGATTTATCCAAGCCTCCCCCAGCCTAGAACATCTTGATCGCCTTTCATGACCATCCATTTCACGAAATTTTTCTAATATTCTAGCATATTGTATTAATATTTCTGCTGCCATTTTAGTATTTCCTATTTATTTTTAGTGGAATCATAACCACTTTATAGTAATTATAAAATATCAGTATATTAATACTTGTAATAATATAATATTATTACAATAACAACTTTTATAAACATAAAAATTTACAAAAAATACATGGAAAAAGTATTAGAACAACTTGGACTAAGCAATGGAGAAACAAAGGTATATTTGAGTTTACTAAGACTTGGTTCAGTGCCTGCAGGACCAATAATAAAAGACCTCGGCATGCACAGGGCAGCAGTATACAATCTACTGGACATTCTAATAGAAAAAGGACTTGTCCATTACGTCATCCAAGCAAATAGAAAATATTTTGAGGCAACAAACCCAAAAAGATTATTCGAACTCATAGAATCAAAAAAACAAGCATTAAATCAACAAGAAATACAACTTAGGGAAATAATGCCAAAACTTAAAGAACAGAGAGAATTAAAAGCAGAAAAACAAGAGGCAACAATTTACAAAGGAAAAAAAGGATTAAAGTCTATTTTTGAGGACATATTAAAATATCCAAAACAAGAACTACTAGTTATGGGGGCATCTGGGCAATTTAAAGAAATATTTCACGCATACTTCATACATTGGCAAAACAGAAGAGTTAAAGAAAAAATCAATCTTAAAATAATATATTCTGAATCTATAAAAAAAGAAAAAAGGGAGAAAGAACTAAAATTATCTGAAATCAGATATATTCCCAAAACCAGCATCATCCCATCAACTATATTTGTCTATGGAGATAAAGTTGTAACAATTCTTTGGTCAGAGGTCCCAATGGCCTTTCTAATGCGAAGTGAAAGTGTATCTAATTCTTATAAGAATTTTTTTGATATATTCTGGAAGGCCTCTAAAAAATAGTTGCCTAATAAACTAATTTATTTTTCAGGCCTCATTATAGGAAATAAAATTACATCTCTCAAAGATTTAGAATTAGTTAGTAACATAATAACTCTATCTATACCAACACCCAATCCTCCAGCAGGAGGCATCCCATACTCCAAAGCACGAACAAAATCCTTGTCCATAGGATTGGCCTCATCATCTCCACCTTTCCTTTGCTTCTCTTGATCCTTTAATAATTCATTTTGTATTAGGGGGTCATTTAATTCAGAATAAGCATTTCCGACTTCATGTCCATTAAAAAAGAATTCAAACCGCTCAATTAACTTACTATCTCCCCTTTTTTCTTTACACAAGGGAGAAGTCTCTTTAGGATAATCAGTAATAAATGTGGGTTGAACTAACTTTTCTTCAACTAACTCTTCAAATAAATCATTTATTGCCCAGCCCCTACTAAACTTAGCTTGTTCTATCTTATATTTTTTCAACAATTTTTTTATTTCAGAATCACTTAATTTATCGACATCTATTTTTCCATATTTTTTGATAGCTTCTCTCATGGTCATCCTTTTCCAAGGAGTCTTGAAATCAATTGATTTTCCTTGATATTCTACTTTTGTAGATCCGGTTACTTCCTTTGCCAAAAAACTGATTAACTCCTCTGTCAGTTTCATAATGTCATTATAATCTTTATAGGCCCAGTATAACTCTAACATTGTAAATTCGGGATTATGGGTCCTATCAACTCCCTCATTTCTAAAACTCTTTCCTAAAAAGTATACCTTTTCAAAACCACCAACAAGTAACCTTTTCAAATATAGTTCTGGAGATATGCTCAAAAACAAATCAATATCCCAAGCATTAATATGGGTTTTAAATGGCCTAGCTTTTGCCCCTCCATAAATGGTTTGTAATGTAGGAACATCTGTCTCAATAAAACCTCTCTTACTTAAGTAATCCCTAGTTAATCTCATAATTTTATCTCTTTTTAAGAAAACATCCTTTACATTTTGGTTTACAATGAAATCAACATACCTTTGTCTATATTTTATCTCATCATCTTTTAATCCATGCCACTTAGAAGGCAGTGGTCTCAAAGACTTAGATAATAATTCATATGTTTTTATTTCTAAAGTGATTTCTCCCCTTTTAGTTCTAAATACCGTTCCTTCTGTTCCTATTATATCTCCTAAGTCAAATTTGGTTAGAATTTTGTATACTTCCTTTCCCAATTTTTCTTCACTAGCATACAACTGCAGTTTTCCTGTTTGATCTTGAATTGTAAGAAAAGAGACCTTACCCATCTTTCTAAAAGTTAAAATTCTTCCAGCAACCTTTCTTTTCTTAGAAGTTTTTTCATGGTTTTTTAATTTTGAAAATTCTTCCAATATATCAGTCGCATTATTTTTCTTATCATAAGTATAAGGATATGGATTAATTCCTTTTTCCCTTAAATAGCTTAATTTTTGTTTTCTTAATTGAAATTGTTCATGTCCCTCTTCCATACTCTACATCCTAGCTACTAGTATTAAAAAGTTTCTTTTTTTATCTTGTCATCTTGCCACGTACGCGGACAGAATTTATAAATGAATTTTACTTATTTATGATATGAATATTCCAAAAACTATTACCCCCGAACTTGCTGAAGAAACTGGATGGCATATTGGGGATGGTTCTATGAATTATTATGTTAATGGGAATAAGAAAAAAGGGTTATACCAATTAAGAGGACATAAATTAGATGATGTTGAGCATTACAATTCAAGGATAAAGACACTTTATAAATCATTATTTGAGATTGACATACCTCTAAGATTAATGGACTCAACAGGAGTTTATGGATTTCAAATATGGTCAAATAAGTTAGTAGATTTCAAAACCGAGTTAGGTTTACCGACCGGAAAAAAGAATGAAATATCAATACCCAAGTTATTTCTCAACAATAAAGAATTAACAAAAAGTATAATTAGAGGAATATTTGATACAGATGGTTGCCTTTATTTGCAAAAAAGATACAATAAATTGTACCCAAGAATAAAAATTGTTACAACTTCAAAAAAATTAGCCAAGCAATTAAAAGAGCAAATAATACAACTAGGTATTAGAGCTACAAGCTATGAGTGTAAACGAAAAAATTTAAACTGGAAACCCCTTCAAAGTATAGAAGTAAGAGGGATAGTTGAAACAGAAAAATGGTTTAGTATCATTAAACCAAAAAATCCAAAATTTATCAAAAAGTATAATTATCTCAAACAATCGTTACTTTTATAAATAAAATTCTTTCTTCAAATTTTAAGTGGGACTGTAGCTTAGTCTGGTGGAGCACTCGAACTTAATTTAAGTGGTGAAACTGATATCAGTCTAGGCAGAAATCGAGAGGTCGGCGGTTCAAATCCGCTCAGTCCCACCATTTATTTTTAACTTATCTTAGCACCAGAACTAATATCTTTCTCCGGAGTCAAGAAAACCACTTTATCTCCTTCTGAAGCAGCCAATAACATCCCTTCACTTTTTACACCTCTCAAAACAGCAGGCTTTAGATTAGTGAATACAATTATCTTTTTTCCAACCAACTCTTCCTTAGCATAATGTTTTTTGATTCCTGCAACAATTGTTCTTTCTTCTTCACCAATTTTTATCTTTAATACATATAATCTATCTGCGTCTGGGTGATCTTCAACTTCCAAAACTTCTGCAACCCTAAAATCTAAATTTTGCCAATCATTAAATTCAATTTCCATTTTCTAATTTTTTAAATAAAACTCCTTCTTTTTTAACCTTATACTCTTTTATTAATCCAAATTTAATATCCCTTAAATCCCCCAATTTAATTCCAAGCTGTTTATTTATTTTCCCAGAAGTTTCAGGGATAAATGGTTCAAGCAAGATAGAGATAACTCTTAAACCTTCCAATAAATTATACAAAACAACAGCTCTTTCTTTTTCATTCTTCCATGGTTCTTTATCATTAACATACTTATTTGCAGAATTAACTAGCTTCCATAATTCCCCTAAAGCAAGGTGTAATTCATAATTATCAAAATGTTTTTCAATACTTTCCAAATCTAAGCCCCTCAACAAACCATCATCTTTTGTTTTCTTTAATTTTCCATCATAAAACTTTTCACATAAGGTTAAAACTCTACTAACTAAATTACCTAAATCATTCGCCAATTCATTATTATTCCTTTCAATCAAAAGTTCTTCAGAATAGTCAGAATCATCAAATACACTACATCTCAAAAGAGAATATCTAATCACATCTGAATCATATTTCTCAAGTAGCTCCAATGGATCAACTACGTTGCCTAAACTTTTGCCCATCTTTTTTCCTTGAGAAATCAAATATCCATGAACTAATAATTTATCGGGCAATTTATATCCTGCAGACATTAAGATGGCTGGCCAGATAACTGAATGAAACCAATTTATTCCTTTCCCAATAACATGCAAATCTGCAGGCCACTGTTCTCCTGCCCCACTAACATAATTAATCAAGGCATCAATCCAAACCCATACCTTATAGTCTGAATCATCTGGGAAATCAATTCCCCACTCTGCACCTTTTCTGCTTATACAAACATCTTTCAAGTCTCCTTTCAATCTAGAAAGAATTTCATTCTTCTTCTGTTCAGGAACGATA
>Ga0233430_1006018_pt1 | contig 10176 bp, 5 predicted proteins | sample SI_118_April2016_2_FD_179883 | JGI IMG/M metagenome (GOLD analysis project Ga0233430, IMG submission 179883) | Seawater microbial communities from Saanich Inlet, British Columbia, Canada - SI_118_April2016_150_MG | ecosystem: Environmental > Aquatic > Marine > Inlet | place: Canada: British... | reverse complement strand
AATACAGGATCAGTCTCAGTATAGCTTGTCAAATAACCGGCAGTTGAATGATCACCCCATCCATGTGCAGCGTTCCAATCTGCGATATTTGTAAGCGATATTCCAAATGCATCACTTGCCGTGAATATAGGATCAGTCTCAGTATAGGTTGTCAGATATCCTGCCAATGAATGATCACCCCATCCATGTGCAGCGTTCCAATCTGCGATATTTGTAAGCGATATTCCAAATGCATCACTGCCGGCAAATACAGGATCAGTCTCAGTATAGCTTGTCAAATAACCGGCAGTTGAATGATCACCCCATCCATGTGCAGCGTTCCAATCTGCGATATTTGTAAGCGATATTCCAAATGCATCACTTGCCGTGAATACAGGGTCAGTCTCAGTATAGGTTGTCAGATATCCTGCCAGAGAATGATCACCCCAGCCATGTGCAGTGTTCCAGTCTGCAATATTTGTAAGCGATATACCAAATGCATCACTTGCCGTGAATACAGGGTCAGTCTCAGTATAGGTTGTCAGATATCCTGCCAGAGAATGATCACCCCATCCATGTGCAGTGTTCCAGTCTGCAATATTTGTAAGCGATATACCAAATGCATCACTTGCCGTGAATATAGGATCAGTCTCAGTATAGGTTGTCAGATAACCTGCACCAGAATGATCACCCCATCCATGTGCAGCGTTCCAGTTACCGATATTTGTGAGCGATATTCCAAATGCATCGCTTGCCGTGAAAATTGGATCAGTTTCAGTATAGGTTGTCAAATAACCTGCACCTGAATGATCACCCCAACCATGTGCAGTGTTCCAATCCGCGATATTTGTAAGCGATATTCCAAATGCATCACTTGCCGTGAAGATTGGATCAGTCTCGTCCGCATTCGTAAAGTGTGAACCACCACCAGGGCCTCCTGCTCCTACCCACTCTCCATCGCCGTTGATTACAACCTCGCAGTTAACGGCAATATCTCCTTCAACATTGAGTGTTGCGCACTCAACCTCTATCTCACAAAGTAATCCTCCATTTAGGCTATAGCCACTGACCACTTCAAAGTCTCCACTTACCAGGCCCGACCCGATCGGTTTTGAACAACTCGTATGGATCTTGGTGTTGAGGTCTCCATCCACCAATATACTGATCTCGCTACTAAGAGTTCCATGCTTGTCTGTGCCACTGAAAGCAAACTGCTCGCCAGGTGCTACCGTATTTATAAACACAACATCATCATCTTTCTTCTGTACCACCTCGACAAGCGCATTAGTAGCGCCATTGTACTGTAACGTAAGCTCCGTAACCTTGCCTTCACAACAGTTATCGTCACTGCTGCCATCGTCGTCATGACTTCTACTGTCACCATCATGACTACCGTTGTCATCATGGCTACCGGCCATAACTCCATTACTCATAGAAAAAAACGCGACAATACCCAACAAAAATGCTGAGACAAATAAGAGACGTATTAGATTAGATTTCATTATTGCTCTCCTCCTTCCAAATATATTTTTCCTGTAAAAATGTCTTTTCGTTTCGTAATCATATTAATTTCTTAAAATAGTGCTGTGTATAATCAAAAAAAGCCCTTGCCGTTTACTTAAAGTAAACGATGCAAGAGCTTGTATAAAATATTTCTTAAGTTATTTATATTGTCTGAATTTGCCATATAATAGACCTCAACCAAAAATATTAAATTTCAGTTAAATAATTATATGGCATCCATTCCATATACTAGTAACATTGCATATCTGAACGGTCACGATGTTAGCAGGGCGATCGGTTGTTGTCAATGTTTTAAAAAAGAAACGTGTGAGGTTGTTATATGTAAAAAATGGTGTGAATATGTATTGGCTTACACTCTAGTACAGGCAGAACTTAATATGATCTTCGATCAGTTTTCAGCAGCGCCTCCCTCTCATTTTTAATCGCAAGTTCAATAATCGGTGAAGATGCTATTGAAAGGATGCAATAAGCTAAAAAGAAGTAGAGGCCTACTAATGTCTTTGCCTCGGTGTCGATTCCTGAATTCATATTTGAAAATGATAAGTAGGATAGAAATGTTGCAACGACAAATACATCTGCCATGGACCACTTCCCTATCCTGCCTACAGTTTTCTTCACAAATCCACTATCCCTGAAAGATTGGTTCAGTAAGTAGATAATTTACTTGTCTGGTAAAGCACCCAGTACCTCTTTTGCATATTTGTAGTATGCGTTATTATGTGATTCTGCTAAATCCAGGATACGATTACATAAATTTCGTACGTTATCATACCTCTTAAGCTTTATATTAGCCACAATAGCAAATTTGTAGGCTCCCAAGTCCTCCTGGTCAATCTCGATCACCTTTTCTAATTGACTCAGTGCTTTTTCCCATTTTGTTGTCTTGAAATAGACATCACATAAGATCTTATAGATATCTTTTATTTTATGGTCTGGATATTTACTTATAAATTCCAGGAGGACGGCTTCGGCATCCCCATATCTTTTATTATCCCTCATATGTACTTTAGCAAGATTTATATAAGCAGCAGGGTCACCGGGTAAAATTCTTTTTGCATTATTTATTTCATTAATAGCGTCGTTATATCGGCCTTTGTCAGCATAAAGCTGTGCCAGTGTATTTCGATATTCAAATTGAAGAGGCTGTAGCATGATTGCTCTTTTAAAGTGCTTGATTGCTTCATTACTCATATCTTTGTCAGATATTTTATCAAGAAAATAATAAGCCTGACCAAGGGTAGATACCGAAGAGTAATCTCCGGGATAAAGCCTTTGTATCTTCTCAGCACCGTTAATTGCATTTGTGAGCCATGATGTTACTTGCTCATGTGTATAATTGCCTGGCATGTTTTTTGTGCCACCGACTCTGCCTTTAATTATGGCAATTTTTGCCATTTTTAGATAAACATCATTGAGTATGTGTTGATAACTCAATGCAAAAGGGTTCAGGCTGACTGCCATCTCAAAACTCTGAAGAGCCTCGTTGATTTTACTATTAGAATGTAGTCTAAGCCCTCTTTTAAAATAATAGTCAGCCTTGTAACGATACAGACTAAAAGTTACTAGCAAAATCATTAAACATACAACAATTCCTGCGATTGAGATTAAGGGGTAACTATTTAGACTTTTGTTTTGTCCTGTTAAATTATGAATTACATTCGACGGAAGATCTTCCTGGCCTTTTACTATATTAGAGGATGAATAACTTTTAGAGCAGACAACAACAGACATGGCAGTAAGAAACCAGAATAGTGTGATTATGGGTATATGTCCAAAGCTAAACTGGTTTTGAACAAAATAGGCCAGGCAGCCGGCACAAAGACCAATTATGAGTATTCTGTCTGTCTCGTTCGCGTTCCTGGATCCCATCCATATCATCCTTGCAAAAGCAAAAATGAACCATAAATATACTCCCAGTCCCAATAGACCCCCGGAAACTGTAGCATCCAGAAACGCGTTATGCATCCTGGTTTGCTTTTCAGTACCCACGTATTCGTTTGTTTTTTTGCAAACTTCTGATAGGTACTGATAATATATCATGCTTAATGTATCCGGCCCAATCCCTAGAAGAGGGTAATCATGGATAATACTGAGGCCTGTCAGATATAGTAAGGCCCTGGGCTTTGAGGATCCGGTTAATCGGTGTATGAGGTTAACGTACCAGCCAGAAGCCTGACCATCCCTGCCTCCCAGGTAGTCAGGTGACAGTTTGGGAGAGTATTGACGTAAACCGTAATCTGTGTCCACCATGCCATCAACCGGTACTGATGGTGGTGACAATTCTTGTTGCGTTAAATCAATATCCTGCAGGCTGCTCGTCTCATTCCCAATGTTATTGTCTAGAGATTCTGGCCTTATATCCCCTGTAAATCTTGCAATAACAGATGATTCATTGTTTACATTAAAGTATATTGAAATACCTGCAAGGATAGTTATTACAACTATCGTCTTTGCCTTGTTTGCCAGAAGGTTTTTTTTACCAACAAGAGAGAAGAAAAACAGACTTGATATAATAAGTCCCAGAAATGAAGCGCGTGTTCTTGTATAATAAAATGCAACTGTTACAAGTGCCAGTATTCCTATATACAGAAATGTTGAATATCTAAAATTTAAACTAGAAAATATCTTAATCAATATGAGGGGAATAGTCATGGTTATGAATGCGGAAAAGAATGCTGGATGTCCAAATGTACCGAATACCCTTGTTCCGTAGCCTGAAAACATGCTCCAGCGGTAGTAATCTATTCCAAAATACTGCAAGATACCATACACCGATGCGATACCGGCAGTAAAGATGATTACATTCATAAGCAAGCTTATTCTTCTTCTATCTATAAAGTTTACTATGGCAAAGAATAAAGAGACATACACAAGCGTTGATATAAAACCTCCGTATCGCTTATAAGTGCCGACAAAACTTAAATAGGGATTAATGGATAATATTGTTGAAAGACCACAGGCAAGTACAAGTGCTATTATTGGCAGCCTTAACGGGCGGGCTTTGTACCATGCATTATGTTCAACATCTACTACCTTCTGAGTGGATTCTGAAGACAAATGTGTAAGATTAGCGCGAGAGTTCTTCTGGCATGATATTATGGCTTTTATTGACCATGCGGCAAGTATTGTAAACGTTAATATATAAAGAACCGTAATCTTGCTCAAGTCAAAGACACTGTAAATATTGATATCATAATAAAGTGGGATCGCGACAATGATTGCGAATAAGATTGCAATTATTACTCGGTCACAGTATGGCCTTGTGTCAGACTTTGGTGGTGTTGGCAGTTGATTATTATCCATAACGAGTCACACGGCAAAAAAAGAAACTGTAGATTGGAATAAACGAAAAAAAGGTAAACAGTGCACTTGTAGAGGCAACCAGCCCATACATTAGCCTGTAATATGTCAGAGATATTCTAAAAACAAGAACCATGGGAGAGGAAGTAGTTGTTGTTGAAGAGGTGCACTATTACAGCATTTGTTTAGATAAAACGATATATTAGTAGTACAAAATCTATTTCACTATTGTCCAATAATAACTGTCTCATTACCGGCAGACTTAATGATCATAGGTTTCGTAATAGTAAATGGGCCACTCGTTGTACCAGCTATGATATTAATTGTTCCACCAACATCAACCGCATTAATCGCATCGGCAAGACTATTGAATGGAGAACCCGGAGAACCATCTCCATTGGTCAGTGCAGAAAAATCCAGTTCTACACTGCCCTCGCATATATTTCCAATACCATCACCATCTATATCCTCCTGACCTGGATTTGGTGAAGCAGGACAGTTGTCTATAAGGTTAACAACACCGTCACCATCATTGTCTCCGTTACTATCATCGCTTAAAGGATCAAGACCATAAGTTACTTCCCAGCCATCCGGCATACCATCACCGTCAGTATCAGTGTTTTTAGGATCTGTATTGTTTAAATATTCATCACTGTCAATAAGGCCATCTCCATCATAATCTGTCGTTCCATCAGTAGTCGTTATATTTCCAAAATTTAAAATTTCCCAGGGGTCTGGAAGAGTGTCATTATCTATATCACTTATAAACCGGATTGCCAGTTGATCAGACAGTAAAGCTTGGTCGCAGGAATAAGGTGTTGATTCACACGCACTGGAACCGTTTTGAATACCTACGGTCGTAGAGAGCCCATTGTCAAAATCCGGATCACCAAAGCCAACATCAAAATATTGGAATACAATTTCACTACTGTCCTCATGCAGAATAGCTTCAAATGTAACATTTCCTATATTGGAGAAATGCGGCAGGTTAAACCATTCAACAACAAACGTTCGATTTGGAGATGCACCAAAGGTTTGAAAATACACATTTCCACCTGATGGCGGGTCTAGGTCATCCCAATGTACGGCTATTAAGTCAGATGTAACTGCTGTCGGTATACATGAATTACTAAAATCTGTAAAAAAATCACTTAGATTTATTGTACCATTAGAATTAATATATACTTGGCTATAGCTAGTACCATAAAAATCAAATGTAAATGGCATCAGTATTTGCGCGCTTGCATCATCTTCCAGATTCAGAGCGGTGCCCGTACTACTTATTTCAATCCAATTGAATACCGGGCCTGCCGAATCATTAGAATCCAGTGTTAAATATTGTGAGTTGGTCTTGATATAATCTGAAATTACTCTAGTGTCGCTGCCGTTAGAATCCTGAACGGTTAATGACACAGTATATATTCCTTCAACAGTATAGGTGTGATTCGGGTTTTCTGTTGTACTCGTATTACCATCACCAAAATCCCATAAGTAGGTAAAAGAAGAGCCTTTTGCGGTTGATTGATTGGAGAAGTTTACAGTAAATGGAATTACACCACAAGTACTATCAGCTGACAATTCTGCTATTAAACCAAACTGTAGATCTGCAGTCATACTATTTCCATAAGCTGAGACATTTAAAACGGCGAAACCAGTACCACTCCCATCATTTAAATTAGAATCAGGTGTTGTAGCGCCAGTAAAACTTGAATTATTTACCGAGAAAAAAAACATATTAGTATGGGCAGGGGTTGTGTCGTCGTCTAACATACTATATCCCAGACTCCCCTCATTGGCCTCCTCAATATCCACCAGTTTGTTATCTTCATCAGCATTGCCTGAATTTGATTCATCAATGTGATAAATAGCAAGGCCTCCATGCCCGGAGGAACCGGCATCTCTCTTAAAACCTATGTCATAACCGGAAAATTGCCTGTTTTCTATCAGAAAATATTGATTTGGGTCTAAAGTATTTACCATAAAAATAGAAGAGCCGTTGCTATCTGCAACTGGAAATGTAATCTGCTGGCTTGTGGAGACAGTGGTAACTGTTCCCCAGCCAAGCGTTTTCTTACTCCACGCACATAGATTTGTTGGTGAAGAGCCTGCGTCAGCGCCCGGAGCAGATCCCCAACTACCGGCCCCCATTAATCCGAACGCACCGATTCCCATAGAATCTCCGTTTAATAAAGGATCGGTGTCATAAAGATCAGGTAATGATAACATTAAATGCCCCGCCTCATGACACATAATACCCATGGTGGCTAAATGGTCATCGTGCCTCTCACCAAACTGTGCATACTCCTGTATGGTTTTACCATCTACTAAAGGGTAACCAACACTGAACATCGCCCACTTATGTCCCCATACCGAGTTTGTATTATTCGAACTATATGCTCTCTCATAGCCTGCGACAATGATTATGATAGATAGTTCTGTTGTTGCAATAATTCCATTACCATCAGTATCATATTGTGAATAATCGATGAAAGGATCAGCTGCCAGGATTGCGTCTTTTGCTATTTGCTGGTTTGCAGTTCCGGTTGATGACCCTGTATCAGGATGATTACCGCTAAGACGCAGCCATCCTATGAACCCATCATTTGATGTACCTTGCGATTCGGTTGCCGGAGCAACGGTTAATGTAGAATAGGATGAATTAGCAAAATATTCTTTCATACTGCCGCTGGCACCAAAAAAGAGAGGTTGGATTTGTGTCGTGGTATAATTAGCCGGCTGGTTAGAATAATCTACTCCGATTACAAGCAGATTTTTACTACCACTGACAAATGAACTTGATTCGAGAGGAGCACTGCTGCTACCTCCTCCTTCAGCAGGGACTGCTGAAAAAGAGTTATATGGACCGGTCATTCCAACATCGTTTTCAGATGTTGTTCTTCTTGCGGGACGCAAACCCTTTGGAATACCTAAGGTGGAGGGTTTTACCTTACCTACTGCTCTGGTTTTGGGTTTTTTGCCGGTACGTGCGGCTTGCGCGCCATTAGCATCATCCGGCAAAATAAATTCACACTCACCGGTGTCTTTATTAATGGTGATACCATATCCGTCTCTGGTCTCCATCCAGTTATACCCTTCATCTCCTCTCTGTCTGGCCTCAAAGGAGTGGCCTGAAGGTTGAGTAAGGACAAATACCCCATCATAAGCCGGAACGGCAAACGCCTTCTGATGAAATAATCCTACTGCTGATAACAGGATAAATAAATACCGGACCAATTTATAGACACTATATTTTGTCACCATTGATGATCTCTACCAAAAACAGATACTGGCCATGTTCATCTCCTGAAACACGGAGGATCAATGAAATTTCCACTCCCGATCTAAACGAGGGCGGTATGCCAATCTCTGATAATATCTCTACGGATTTTCCTGAATACTCTTTACCATGATTTGCAAAACCTCTAACAGATTCTATGCTACTTATGTGCATCACAAATTTTTCTGGTTTCTCTGCAGTGCGTTTGACATCAACAATCACTCCTGTCGCAGCAAACCGATTTCCAATAATTCCCACAACCAATTCTACTTCATCTATAGTTGAAACGTCACTTACACCTGTAATATTGTTAGAGTATAATGGACGTAGTTTTTGTACTACAATTTCACCTATTGCGACATCAACAAAAAACAAACTAAGAAACAAAAAGCTAGTTTTCATCATGACTCTATTTATAACCTCTGAGGTTTAGGGTAGTTCTGCTGAAATGGTGTAATGCCTCTCCTCTTCAACCAATACCAATTGCCGGGTTCCAGGGATGATTTACCTGGTTATTGCTCATGTGCTACTACCAGTCATTTCGCACACTCACCAACTAACGCAAAATAGTGTTCTGGATACTACTGTAACGTTACCAAAACAAGAACCAGGCCTTTGCCTATGTCAAGAGATGTCATCGCTTTTCCAAGTATTGCTCCTTGAGCTTTTGAGTATTCTGTTACTTTCATGGCGTGACCTGGTGTTCCTGAAGTGGTTAACAGGTCTCCTGGCCTAACCGGATTATCTGTAGCATCGACATAACAGTAAACACGACCGGTTAAGGCTATCGGGTAGTTACCGTCAGCAACTGATCCTCTCTGTCCCATCAACATACCTGTCTGTATGCCGCCGGCACCGCTGATAATACCAGCTACCCTGGTGTCATATGCTTTAGTATTAACTAAAAGCTTTCCTGGGTTATTCGGGTCTATGCATACAACCATACCAGGTTTAATCTTCATCTCTTCCAGATCAACATACCTTTTGATATCAGAATTTTTCGAAACATCAAACCGTTCTGAAAGATCAGCTCCGGCAGTAATATGAATCTCATCCACCTTAGCGATTCCATCAACATCAAGTGTCACAGTTGGATCTGTAATTCCAATTCCAACACGGCTATTGACATTGTCAAAATATATTCCCGCACCAGCTTCGTTCCCAGCATTGTTGTAAATGACTTGTGTATTAGTGCCTGCAACAGTACCTGAGAGTGAAGAGAGGTCAACCGTGTTACCGTCAACAATCGTCAGGTTGGTTCCTGCTAATGATAATGTCTGGTCATCTGTATCCGTTCCGGAGAGCGAAGCGAGGTCAACTGCAGTCCCACTACCACCCTCGATGTTAATACTAAGTAATGTTCCTGACAGGCTTGATCCAGTAAGACTCTGGTTATCTGTATTTGTACCTGAGAGCGAAGATAGATCAACCGTGTTACCGTCAACAATTGACAGGTTGGTTCCTGCTAATGATAATGTCTGGTCATCCGTACCACTACCATCCTGAAGTGACCCGAGGTCAACGGCAGTTCCACTGCCACCCTCGATATTAATACTGAGTAATGTGCCGGCCAGGTTTGATCCAGTAAGACTCTGGTTATCTGTATTTGTACCTGAGAGCGAAGATAGATCAACCGTGTTACCGTCAACAATCGTCAGGTTGGTTCCTGCTAATGATAATGTCTGGTCATCCGTACCACTACCATCCTGAAGTGACCCGAGGTCAACTGCAGTCCCACTACCACCCTCGATGTTAATACTAAGTAATGTTCCTGACAGGCTTGATCCTGTAAGGCTCTGGTTGTCTGTATTTGTACCGGAGAGTGAAGAGAGGTCAACCGTGTTACCGTCAACAATCGTCAGGTTGGTTCCTGCTAATGATAATGTCTGGTCATCCGTACCACTACCATCCTGAAGTGACCCGAGGTCAACGGCAGTTCCACTACCACCCTCGATGTTAATACTAAGTAATGTTCCTGACAGAGTTGATCCAGTAAGACTCTGGTTATCTGTATTTGTACCTGAGAGCGAAGATAGATCAACCGTGTTACCGTCAACAATTGACAGGTTGGTTCCTGCTAATGATAATGTCTGGTC
>Ga0233430_1006004_pt1 | contig 10198 bp, 11 predicted proteins | sample SI_118_April2016_2_FD_179883 | JGI IMG/M metagenome (GOLD analysis project Ga0233430, IMG submission 179883) | Seawater microbial communities from Saanich Inlet, British Columbia, Canada - SI_118_April2016_150_MG | ecosystem: Environmental > Aquatic > Marine > Inlet | place: Canada: British... | reverse complement strand
AGTTCCGTTTGGCGATAAAGATAGATTGCCTATAGAAATACTTAAAGAAAATAATATAGAATTTCTTATAAATCCACTTAATAAGAAATTAACTGAGGATGAGCTGGCAGAGATGGTAGCAGATTTTGATGTCATTATTGCTGGTACCGAGCCAATAACTAAAAAAGTGATGGATAATGCATCAAATCTAAAAATGATTTCAAGAGTAGGTATTGGACTAGATAGTGTGGATTTACTAGAAGCTGAAAAGCAAGGAATAGCCGTATCCTACACTCCAGATGCACCTGCACCCGCAGTAGCGGAACTAACTATAGGGCTAATGCTAACACTATTACGCTCAGTACAACTCTCTAATATGGAAATGCACAAAGGCAAATGGCATCGTTTTTTTGGTAGGAGATTATCAGAAATAACAATTGGTATTATTGGACTTGGTAGAATTGGCACCGGTGTATTACAACATTTACAGTGTTTTGGTTCATTACAAATACTTCTCAATGACACTACACCTAATCATAACTTAGATAAAGAATTTAACATTAAATGGGCGGATAAAGAGACAATCTATAAACAAGCAGACATAATTACCATTCACACTCCACTTACACCTCAAACTAAAAATATGGTTAAAAAAGAACAATTATTTAACATGAAAGAAGATGCGATTATTATCAATACTGCTCGAGGTGGAATAATTAATGAGCAAGATTTGTATGATGTAATGCAAGCAGGCCATTTAAGTGGCGCAGCAGTTGATGTTTTTGATTTTGAGCCTTATGATGGAAAATTACGTGAGATTGAGCGCTGCATTCTAACTGCGCATATGGGCTCAATGTCAGTTGATTGTCGAACCAGGATGGAGATAGAGGCAACTGAAGAGGTAATACGTTTTTTAACTGATCAATCGTTAGAAGGTGTAGTGCCAGAAGAAGAGTATGCAGTACAAAGGGAAGGGTTGTAATGAAAAAAGCAGTAGTAGTAGGTGGAAGTGGCTTTATTGGCTCGCATGTAGCAGACTATCTTAGTGATGCAGGTTATCAGGTAACTATCTATGATAAAACTAAATCACTATGGCTACGTAATGATCAAAATATTGTGTATGGTGATGTGCAAGATAGTAATAAACTAAATGAAACTATCGCTAATGCGGAGGTGGTCTATAATTTTGCCGCTCTTGCAGACCTTAATCAAGCCCTGAAGCAGCCAATTAAAACTATTAATGTTAATATTCTGGGTAATCTTAATGTACTAGAGGCATGCCGTATTCATAAGGTAAAACGCTTTATCTATGCCAGCACTGTCTATGTGCATAGTCGAGAAGGTGGGTTTTACCGTTGTAGTAAACAGGCGTCAGAGGCATATATTGAAGAGTATCAAAAGATATATGGATTAGATTATACTATTTTGAGGTATGGTTCACTCTATGGACCTAGAGCAGATGAGACTAATGGCCTATATCGTGTAGTGCAATCAGCTCTAAAAAATGGTTTTGTTAGCTATAAAGGGGATGTTGATGCAATGCGTGAGTATATCCATGTGGAGGATGCTGCCCGAGCTAGTGTTAATGCTTTAAATGATGAGTTTATTAATGAAAGTGTGGTGTTAACAGGGCAAGAACCAATGAAAGTGATTGATATGTTAAAAATATTATCAGAGATATTAGGTTTTTCACCAAAAACAGTAAAATTTAGTGAAGATAAATATGCAGGGCATTATGTAAGAACTCCTTACGCATATCAGCCAAAGCTGGGAAAAAAATATATCCCGCCTATACATGTTGATTTGGGACAAGGGTTATTGCAGGTAATAGATGATATTAGTAATTAATTTTATATTATGTCTATCAAGTACCTAGAAAGTGCTAAAACAGTTTTTTGGGATTTTGATGGAGTGATCAAAGACTCAGTAGAAATAAAATCAGATGCATTTGAAGAATTATTTTTACCATATGGAAAAGATTTTGCAAAAAAAGTTAGAGAACATCACGAAAGAAATGGTGGAGTATCTCGCTTTGATAAACTTCCAATCTATATTGAATGGGCAGGGCAAAAACCAACACAAAAGGTAGTTAATGAATATGCAGAAAATTTTTCAACTCTAGTGAAGCAAAAAGTTATTGATTCAGAATGGATACCAGGAGTTTTGAATTATTTAAATAGTAACTACAATAGGCAGAATTTTTTTTTAATAACAGCAACACCGCAACAAGAGATAGAAGATATACTTAGAATATTAAAAATAAATCATTTCTTCAAAAAAATTGTTGGATCACCGACAAAAAAACATAAAGCTATAGAATTTATTATGAAAAAATACTCTTTTTTATTTAAAGATTCATTGGTAGTTGGAGATTCTGGTAGTGATTATAATGCAGCCAATGTAAATAATATTCAATTTGTATTAAGGCAAACTGCCTTGAACAAAAATCTACAAAGTAAACTAGATTGTTTAATGATAAATAATTTTTTATGAATAGACTTAAGACAATACAAAAGATTCGAAAAAAGTTAAGCGATGGAAATTGTAGTATTGGTAGTTGGATGCAAATTCCACATGCATCAGTTGCTGAAATTATGGGGCAGGCAGGTTATGATTGGGTGGCAGTTGATATGGAGCACGGTGCAATATCAGTGCATCAATTGCCAGATCTATTTAGAGCGCTAGAATTAGGAAATACATTACCTCTTGTTAGATTGGCACGCGGCCATTTTAAAGATTGTAAGCAAGCATTAGATGCCGGTGCTGGAGGTGTAATTGTTCCAATGATTGAAAGCGCTGAACAACTAATAATTGTTCGAGATGCAATTAGGTGGCCACCAAACGGAACACGCGGAGTAGCATTTTCTAGGGCGAATCTATTTGGGAAGAATTTTAATGAATATATAAAAGAGGCTAAACAGCCATTATTAATAGCCATGATTGAGAATATTAATGCAGTGAAAAATTTAGATGAGATTTTACAGGTACATGGTTTAGATGCAATATTGATTGGACCCTATGATTTGTCAGCTTCAATGGGGTTGACAGCAAGATTTGAAGAGCAAGATTTTATTAGAACAATGGGTGTAGTTAGGCAGAAGGCACTGGATGCAAAAATACCTTGTGGTTTGCATATTGTTACGCCATCAGAAGATGATTTATTAAATAAAATAGAAAATGGATATCGTTTTATTGCATATTCTATTGATGCTGTTTTTTTGAATAAGAATATCAAGAGACCATTTTTATGAATATTTTGGCAATAATTCCAGCACGTATGGGTAGTAGTAGATTTCCAGGCAAGCCGTTAGAAAAAATACTAGGAAAACCAATGATTGGTCATGTTTATGACAAAGTAAACCAATGTGATTTATTAACAAAAACAGTTGTCGCTACTTGTGACGACGACATTAAAGAGTATATAGAATCAATTGGCGGTGAAGCAGTAATGACAGGAGATTATCATGAACGCGCATCTGATCGTTGTGCTGAAGCATTAGGCTATTTGGAAAAACAAGATGGAGTTAAATATGACATTATTGTAATGGTGCAAGGCGATGAACCAATGACTCATCCTGATATGATTATGGAAGCTGTTAACCCCATGATTGAGGATCAGAATATTTTGGTAACCAATTTATTAGGTGATATAGAAACAATAGAAGAATTTGAAGATAGAAACTGTATTAAAGTTGTGTGCGATATAGAAAGTAATGCAATATACTTTTCTCGTGAGCCGATTCCAACAAGAGAAAAAATAAACAGTATTCCAATGAAAAAACAGGTCTGCATTATTCCATTTACAAGAAAGTTTTTGTTAGAATATACAGAGATGGATCCAACACCATTGGAAATTATAGAGTCAATAGATATGATGCGTGTTTTAGAACATGGATTAAAAGTAAAGATGGTTCCAACTAAATATCAGACACATGCAGTTGATACTGAAAATGATTTACAGAAAGTTGAGCAATTAATGACTAAGTATTTGTAAAGTATGAATAATTATAACTAAGCATAAATAAAAGTGAAAAAAGTATAGACAAATGAAATATCTAATAACTGGCGGTGCAGGGTTTATAGGATCCGCAGTCATTCGTAATATAATTAATAATACCAGGCATAGTGTTATTAACGCTGATAAACTGACTTATGCGGGTAATCTGGAATCTTTAAAATCCATAGAAAACAGTGGCAGGTACATCTTCAAAAAGATAGATATCTGTAATTCTGATGAGGTTAAGTCTTTAATTAATAAATACCAGCCAGATAAAATAATGCATCTAGCGGCAGAATCACATGTAGATCGCTCCATTGATGGGCCTGAAAAATTTATCCAAACTAATATTATAGGCACATACAATCTTCTTGAGTCTGCCAAACAGTATTGGATGAATCTTTCAGTAGAGAGGAAGCATAATTTCATTTTCCATCATATTTCAACTGATGAAGTGTACGGAGAGCTTCATAATATTAAAGACTTCTTTACAGAAGATACACCGTATGCACCAAGTTCTCCCTACTCTGCATCAAAAGCAAGTTCAGACCACTTAGTTCGTGCATGGCAACGCACTTACAATTTTCCAACATTAATAACTAACTGCTCTAACAACTATGGTCCATATCAATTTCCTGAGAAACTAATTCCTCTTACTATTCTTAATGCAATTAGCGGTAAATCTATTTCTATTTATGGTAAAGGTAATCAAGTAAGGGATTGGCTTCACGTGGAAGACCATGCACGAGCCTTAGTAAAAGTACTTCAAGAAGGAAGAATGGGTCAAACCTATAATATTGGTGGACATAATGAAAAAACCAATCTTCAGGTAGTAGAGATTATCTGTAATATATTAGAGAATCTAGTGCCAATAAAAAATAATTCAAAAATAAACATTAAAAGTTATAAAAGTTTAATAACCTTTGTAAAGGATAGACCGGGTCATGATATTCGCTATGCTATAGATGCAACCAAAATAAAAAAAGAACTTAATTGGATACCGTCAGAAACATTTGAAACTGGTATTAAAAAAACAGTTCAATGGTATTTAAACAACAAAATATGGTGTAGAACTATTCAGGATAATGACTATCAAGGCGAAAGACTAGGTTTAAAAGCTAATGATTAACGAACAAACCAAAAGAAAAGGAATTGTTTTAGCTGGTGGAGCAGGTTCACGCCTTTATCCTATAACTAGGGGGGTATCTAAACAACTGTTGCCAATATATGATAAACCGATGATTTACTACCCAATCTCAGTTTTGATGTTGGCAGGTATTAGGGATATTTTGATTATAACTACAAAAGAAGATATTGATAGTTTTAGACGACTTTTAGGGGAAGGTACTGATTTTGGAATTAATCTTGAGTATGCAATTCAACCTACTCCAAGTGGACTGGCACAGGCATTTATAATTGGTGAAAAATTTATAGGAAATAGTTGTGTATGTCTAGTACTGGGAGATAATATTTTTTTTGGTGAGGGATTTAGGCCAATGCTTGAAATGACTGCAAAACAAACAAGCGGAGCAACAATCTTTGGTTACCAAGTTAAAGATCCAGAACGATTTGGTGTGGTAGAGTTTGATAAAAATAATAAAGTTGTATCAATCGAAGAAAAGCCCAAAAAAGCAAAAAGCCATTATGCAATAACTGGTTTATATTTTTATGATAATAGTGTTATTGAGGTGGCAAAACAGGTAAAACCTTCAGAAAGAGGTGAATTAGAGATTACTTCGATTAATCAAGTATACCTTGAGAGAGGTGATTTGGATATAAAATTGCTAGGCCGTGGTTTTGCTTGGCTAGATACTGGAACAAATGAAAGTCTATTGGCTGCGTCTCAATTTGTAGAGACTATAGAGAGCAGACAAGGATATAAGGTAGCTTGTCTGGAAGAGATTGCTTTCAATAATAAGTGGATATCAAGAAATGAATTACAAATAATTGGAGAAAAAATGTCAAAGAGTAATTACGGCAATTACATCCTTTCTTTGTTGGTAGACGAAGTAGAATGGATAAAAGACTAGTTGTAAATAAAGTATCTATAGTAATACCTGTATATAACAGTTCTGCAACGATTGGTCAGCTGGTAGAAGACTTGTTTAAAGAATTAATGTCTGTTGTAGAACTAGAAGTTGTGCTTGTGAATGACGGCAGCCCATCAGATAATTCTGCTGATATATGTGCCGATTTAGCAAATTCCAATAACAATATTAAATTCTTAAATCTTTCAATGAATTTTGGTGAGCATAATGCTGTTATGGCTGGTTTGAATTATTGTACAGGTGATTGTGCGGTAATTATGGATGATGATTTTCAAAACCCACCTAGTGAAGTTATTAATCTTATAGATAAACTAAATAATGGATATGATGTTGTTTTTTCAAAATACAGAAAGAAAAAGCATAGTTTATTCCGTAATTTAGGTAGTTTTGTTAATGATGTAGTTGCCGGTTATGTTGTTAATAAACCATCAGGTTTGTATTTATCATCATTTAAAATTATAAACAGATTTTTAATAGATCAAATTATTCAATACACCGGCCCTTATCCATATATTGACGGCTTGATTTTTCGCATTACACAGAATTATAGCACCATTTTTGTTGAGCATAGGCCTAGAGTAGCTGGCGAGTCTGGTTATACACTATCAAAACTGATTAGTTTATGGTTAAACATGCTTACAAATTTTTCAATTATTCCACTCAGGATTGCAACAATAATGGGTTTTATCTTTGCTTTTATTGGCATAGTATTAGCGATATATTTTATAATCAGTAAATATATAGACCCAAGTACTCCAGTTGGCTGGTCTTCATTGATTGTTTCAATATTTATAATAAGTAGTATACAAATGTTTGCAATTGGTATGATTGGTGAGTACTTAGGTAGGCTTTTTATAAAATCAAATGGCAACCCACAGTTTGTAATTAAATCAACAATAAATTGTGAAAAGTAATTTTTTTGAGAAGAACGTTTTGATTACTGGAGGATTGGGATTTGTTGGAAGCAATTTAGCCATTAATCTTGTGGATCAAGGTGCTATTGTAACAATTCTTGATTCTTTAGCTATGGAATTTGGTGGTAATTTATTTAATATTGATTCTGTTAAAGATAAAGTATCTGTAAACATATCAGATATGCGAGATTCACAATCTTTAAATGCTCTAGTTAGAGAAAAAGATTTTATTTTTCACCTTGCTGGTCAAGTTAGTCATAGTGATAGCATGAGGAATCCGAAGATGGATCTTGAAGTTAATTGCATATCTACAGTAAACCTACTAGAAGCCTGTCGTAAGTTTAATTCAGGTGCAAGGATTATCTATACATCTACAAGACAGGTGTATGGCAACCCAATAGAACTTCCGGTGACTGAAAAACATCCTGTTATGCCAATTGATGTTAATGGTATTAATAAGTTGTCAGGCGAGTATTATCATCTTCTGTATGATAAAATTTATAACATACGTTCTACTGTTCTTCGATTAACTAATACATATGGACCTCGCCAACAAATTCGTAATAATAGTCAAGGATTTGTAGGTATATTTACTCGGAAAGCATTAAAAAAAGAGGTTATAAATATATTTGGAGATGGAAGTCAATTAAGAGATTTCAACTATATTGACGATGTAGTTAATGCCCTTATTTTGTCAGCATTGACTGATGATTGCTATGGCCAAGTATTTAATCTTGGGTCCCCTGATCATTATTCATTGATAGATTTTGTGTCAATTTTGCATAATATTACAGGGGTTGATTATGTCCTTGTGCCATTTCCAGAGGATAAAAAATTGATTGACATTGGAGATTATTATGGAGATTATTCAAAATTTTCAGATATTACAGGATGGCATCCTTATACCAATTTGAATAAAGGTTTAGAGCTTTCAATAAGCTTCTTTCGAGCACATAGTCAGAAATATATAACATGAGTAATATAGTAATGTTTGATTATCTTAAGCAATATAATCAAATTAAGCACGAGATCATATCAGAAATAGAGAAGGTTTTAGAATCTGGTCAGTTGATTCTAGGCGATAATGTAAAATTATTTGAGAGTAAATTTTCTAATTTTCTTGGCGCGCAAGGAAAATCAGTTGGCGTTAATAGCGGTACAGATGCTTTAGTTGTTGCTTTAATGGCATGCGGAGTAGGAAGGGGGGATGAAGTTATCACAACTTCAAATACGGCTGTTCCTACTGTTAGCGCTATTCGCATGGTAGGCGCAACACCAGTTTTTTGTGATGTAGATGAATCAACTGCATTGATGGACCTAGAGCAGGTGCAGATATGCTTGTCTATTAAGACAAAAGCAATAATTCCAGTACATCTTTTTGGCAATGTTGTAGATATAAATTATTTAAAAAATATTATTTTAGGTAAAGATATTGCAATTATTGAGGATTGTGCACAAGCACATGGCGCATCTTTAAATGGAGAAATGGCTGGAACTTTAGGTGATGCTTCTGCATTTTCATTTTATCCTACTAAAAATCTTGGAGCATTTGGTGATGCAGGACTCTGTTATTCTACTAATCAGCACTTGTATAATAAGATGAGAAAAATAAGAATGTACGGTTTTAACAATGAACCTTATGCAGAAATAGAAGGTATAAATAGTCGCATGGATGAGGTTCAGGCGGCAATCCTTAATGTTAAATTACCGTACCTTGAGTCTAGTATTAAGCAGCGCCGTAGCCTAGCTGATTACTATAATAAACTACTTGATCCAAGGATTGAGCGATTTTCTGTAAAGACTGGGGTAAAACATGCTTACCATCTTTTTGTAATTCGTCTACACAACAGGGATTATATTAAACATACGCTAGCAGAGCAAGGTATTCTTACTGGAATACATTACCCTTGCCCCATTCATTTAATGCGTGGATATAAGTTCTTAGGGTATAAACAGGGTGATTTACCAGTTACTGAGTCTTTGTCAACTGAACTTCTGTCTCTACCTATATATCCAGGGCTTAGTAAAAACTCAGTAAAACAGGTGTGTGATGCCTTGAACTCCATCTTTAATATTCGATAATAAAAGGTGTAACAATGGTAAAAGTCGCAAAGTTTATCACTGTTGGTATGGTTGTTACTATTTTTGGCTATGGGCTTTATATTTTACTTGTGCAATCTGGGTTTCACTATCAGTTTGCACTTGCATTAGATTACATTTTTGGAGTTTTTATTGGTTATATTCTTAATAGATATTGGACTTTTGCAAGTAGTAAAAAAAATAGACTTAGTTTTATAAAATATGTAATGATATATATCGGCATTTATTTTTCAAATGTAGTATTGCTAAGTATAGTGGTAGAGATGACTACCTTTGGACCTATATTTGGTCAGTTTATATCGTTGGGGGTTGTTACTTTATTGAGTTATTTAGTGCAAAATAATTGGGTATTTAAAGAGTCTTAGAGTTATAAATATGCTTAATCGTAAACAAGAGTATGAAAAAATGGCCGAAGTTGAAATGGATCATTGGTGGTATCAGACGCTTCATAAAAAGGTATTTGATGTATTTAAGTTTATGCATTATACAAAAGATATATCAGTTCTTGATGCTGGCTGTGGGACAGGTGGCCTACTTATGAAAATGCAGATGAGTGGGTATAGTAATATTTTTGGATTCGATGTATCTAATGATGCTGTTAGCTATTGCACTGAACACGGACTTATTGTTAAGTCGTGTAATCTTGTAGATGTAAAAGATGCATTTCCTGAGAAAAATTTCGATGTTATTATTAGCAATGATACAATGTATTTTTTAGAAATGAATCAAATTATAAATTTTATATCAGACTGTAATGAAATATTGAATACTGGTGGAGTTATAATTTGCAACATGCCTGCATTGAAGAAATTTAGTGGGATTCATGATATTAGTGTTGGAATAAAGCATCGTTTTTCAAAAAAAGATATTGCAAAATATTTCAATAATGAGAGTTTTGCAATAGTTGAAGAAACTTATTGGCCTTTATTGTTGTCGCCGGTTATTCTTTTAGTACGTACCATACAACGAATTAAAATAAAATTATCGTCAGATATTAAAATTAAATCTGATATAGGTATGCCGTTAAATTGGATTAATAACATTTTGATAAAAATATGTGTATGGGATGTTAGTCATCTAAAATATCGCCCATTTGGCAGTTCTATTTTTTTGGTTTTGAAAAAAAAATAGAAAATTCTACGCTAGGGCTTAATTATTGA
>Ga0233430_1006002_pt1 | contig 10202 bp, 9 predicted proteins | sample SI_118_April2016_2_FD_179883 | JGI IMG/M metagenome (GOLD analysis project Ga0233430, IMG submission 179883) | Seawater microbial communities from Saanich Inlet, British Columbia, Canada - SI_118_April2016_150_MG | ecosystem: Environmental > Aquatic > Marine > Inlet | place: Canada: British... | reverse complement strand
TTGACCTGTTGATTGGTAAGTAATTACTCACTTACTTATAGGAGAACCCCTTACTGACTTCAAGGCCTTTCATAAATGAATCTGGAATTCATGTCGGAGGACGGCCGCAGACGGCAGCTAAAATGGTCCTTCAGGTGTCTTTAACGACCCGGTCATGGGGAAAACAGATGGTCACGGAGGTTCCAACCCCCTTCTCGCTGCTGATCAAAATTGTTCCGCCATGCAATTCCGTCAGCCCCAGGGTCAACGGCAACCCCAGGCCGGTTCCTTCATGCTTGCGATCAAGGGCGCTATCCACTTGCCCAAACTTGCTCATGGCTTCTGCTATTTCCCCATCATCCATTCCGATGCCGGTATCCTGGATGATAATATCCAACGAGCCATCATCGTTGATTCGTGCGCTGACCGTCACGTCTCCGTTCTCTGGTGTGAACTTGATCGCGTTAGTCAACAGGTTGAGGACAATCTGCGTGACCCGACGTTCATCCACGAAAATGTGTGGGATTTCTTCATCCACATTGGATGCGACGGTTACCCGACCTTCTTCGGCGCGGGGGGTGACAATACGGATCGCCGCATCGACGAGGCTATTGATGTCGATATTATCTTCCCGTAACTCCATCGCACCGGCCTCGATGGCCGAAATGTCAAGAACATCATTGATCAATTCCAGCAGGTGACGCCCGGAATTGTGGATATCGTCCAGATATTCCCGGTATTTGTCATTGCCCAGAGGCCCGAAGATTTCTTCCTTCATGCTTCCGGAAAAACCGATAATCGCATTCAACGGGGTGCGCAGTTCATGGCTGATGTTGGCCATAAGGTCTGATTTGGTACGGTTTGCGGTTTCTGCCTGAACCTGCGCCTGTTCGGCCTTGGCTTTTGAATGTTCAAGTTCTTCTTCCGCCTTCACACGTTCGGTAATGTCCGTGCGAATTGCAACATATTGGTAAGGCTTTCCAGTCTCATTCAGAAACGGAACGATGGTGGCGCGGACCCAGTAATATCCCCCATCCTTCTTTCTGTTCATGATATCGCCGTGCCAGACTCTGCCTTTGCTGATGGCCCCCCACATGTCTGCGTAAAAATCGGGCGAATGCCGTCCCGATTTCAGAATTCGGTGGTTTTGGCCGATTATTTCATCGCGAGAGAAGCCGCTGACCCTGCAAAACTTGTTATTCGCATGGATAATGTCGCCCTTAACGTCCGTCACGCTGACAATGGCATGCTGATCAAGTGCATCTTTCTGTAAATTCAGCTCCCGGGTTCTCTCGGCGACCCTTATTTCCATTTCATCATACGCAGTACGCAAATTCTCCTGCGCTTCATGCAGATTGCTCACATCGAACAAAGCCCCGTTCCAAAGAACCGATCCATCCTCAAGTTTACGGGGGGTCGACGCAGCGCGGAACCATGTGATGGCCCCTTGTTTGTCACGGGTTCGGCCTTCCCACAGCCAGGAATTCAGTGACGTCCGTGACTTCATGATCGACTTGTCCAGGCTTGCCCGATCTTCTGGCAGAACAACACCGAACAATGCATCGGGATCACGTATGATTTCTTCGGGCTCAAGTCCCATCAGGTCTCTGACCGTCGGGCTGACATAGGAAAAAGACATTATGCCATTGGCATCCATCTTGAACTGATAAACGATTCCCGGAATATTTCCGACCAGGTCGCGCAACAACCTGCCCCGGTCCTGAAGTTCTTGTTGGGATTCCAAATCCTTGATTAAAAGACGTCTGTTGCGGGTATAGGTTATTCCAAGCAACGCACCGGCGACCGCGCCGAACACGATGGGAACAACAAATCCTTTGGGGACAAACGGATCAATGCCAAGGGCACTTTTCTGAAATATCGACAGAACCGACAGCCCCAGCGTGCCAATAAGCGTAAACAGCGCAATGGTCTTCCAGTCGGAGGAGGACGAAAACTGTCGCGACATCTATGCCCAATCATTCATCGGTACTACGTTCCCAGTCTGAAGTGCCTGGCGCACAAACCGGTACGGCGTCGCCAATTCCTTCAACTATAATAATACCCATTTTTTTAACCGGGAGAAGACCGTTTAATTTCACTTGATGCGAAACGGGTCCGCATAACAGATTATTCGGTCACCACCTTGATCGGAAGAGTGATCGAAAACACCGCCCCCTTATCCTTGCCCGGGCTCTCGGCCCGAACGGCCCCGCCCTGCCGTTCGACCACGGCACGGACGTTCGCCAGCCCAAGCCCGACGGATTCCTCGCCACCGGTCGGCATCGCTGAAAGCCGGGTGAAGCGGTTGAACGCCTTGCCCATGTCTTCCTCGCTTAGCCCCTGCCCCTGATCGACAACGCTGATACTGAATTCAGAATCATCGTGGGTGGCGCTAACGACAACCGCAGACGACGGATATGAATACTTCACCGCATTGCTAACAAGATTATCTACCGCTTCCAGCAACAATTCGCCATCCGCCTCGGCGGTCACAGATTCTGGTCCTTCATAGGTGATGGAAATTTCTTTCTTGTCAGCGGCCGGCAAATTGAAATCAATCGCCTGGCTGATCACGGCGGCGACGTCAAACGGCGCCACGGAAAGGTTGATGGCGCGGGTCTCGTCGCGCGCGTTATCGATAATCCGCTCAATCTGTTGCTCCATGCGTCTGGCGGCCGTGAAAATTTCACTGCTGTTCTCGACAATCATTTTCCGGTTTTTTTCATCATTGTCCCGGTCGACCAGAATTTCGATCAATTCGGAACGGGCACTGACCACGGACAGGGGATTACGCAAGTCATGGGCAACCATGCCCAGAACCTGGGTCTTGAATTCATTTGATTCCCGCGCCAGCTCATAACTGTGGGTCAGGCGTTGATTGACCTGTTTTAGCTCCTCAAGCAGATTTTCACGCTGTTTATCCGCGTCAATTCTCTGCAATTCAGCCTCGGCGCGCTGACCATAGATACGAATGACATTTTCAACGATTTCCGGGTTGCCCATCGGCACATCAGACAAAACACCCAGATGCCCTATAACCCTGCCTGATGCGTCATACAACGGCACACCGGCATAACCTTCGAAATCCTTGAACGTCGTATATTTCTTCGACACCCCTTCAGGAACGACCAGGCATTCCCCGTCATAGACCTCTTCACACGGGGTTCCTGCTATATCGTATTCAAGGTTGTCGATGCGTTCGTCCCCAGCCATTGCGAGGATCGTGCTTAAACGGGTGATCGGCTTGTCCACACCACAGCGCGCAATCATCACCATTGATACGTCCATGGAGGAATGCAGGGTTTCGACAAGGCTGTTCAAAAAATCCTCGCCCACATGGCGGGATGTGCCCTCGGCAATCGCCAACAGTAATTCCTGCTGGATCACGCTGTCAGTAATATTCTCGTTGCTGTTTGAAGCTGTCCTCAACATGTCTATTTCCCTTCTGCGTCGTCGGCTTCTGAGATGCCGAAAAGCAATTCCAGATAATCGTTAAATGTCTTCATTTTGCGGGTTATGGCGTTGACGTCGTTATCAAGCTTTGAAATCACCATGCCGCCTTCGAACATGGCGAGCATGGTATCGGCCAGATCTTTCGGCTCTGTCGGAATTCGCGGTGGATGTTTCTGTATCGCTTCGGCCATCTTCGCCCCGATGATCTCGCGCCACGTCTCGAAGCCCTTGCAGGCGACGGCGCGGGTTTTGTCATCAAACTCGGCCAGTTCCAGCGCATAAGAGGCGAACAGACAGCCGTCCTGCATCGGCTCACCGCCATCGATCGCCTCGATCATCAGGCCGTTGATAATGAATATCTGCTGCAAGGGATCTCGACACAGCTGTTCGGCGCGGCTGATCAGATCTTCAAGCATGGCGACCTCACCCTCAAGGTATCGCTCGACCAGCGCCAGCGCCAGATCATCCTTGTTCTTGAAATGATGAAAGAACGCGCCCTTGGTCAGGCCGGCCCCGTCGAGCACCCGGTCCAGCGTCGTCGCTGTGAAGCCCCGTTGATAAATCAGCGCCTGGGCCGTATCGAGAATTTTTTCACGCGTCTGAGTGCCGTCTTTGGGCATCGCTTAAGCCTCCTGCTCATTAGATGAACAAAACCATAACATACTATATGGTATTGGAAAGGGTTATTTCACAAATGGTAGATTTAAGCCATTAATTAGCAATTTCTGGCAAAATTATTTTCATTTTATCCTATTGACATACTATTTGGTATGTCTTAAACAAACCAAATAGTATGGTTAAGCACGACGCCAATTGTCCCTTTTTCCAAAAAAACAGGGGTTCATCGGGAACTTTTTCTGAAACGTCGCGTCCTAGCCCGTAAGCGATGGGGGGATCCCGTCCAAAACACGAATGCAAGGATTAGAGGCAATGACACACGCAACTGCTTTGAGACGCCAAAGACACAGGCATGGACTTTTTGCCATCGCTATCGCCGCGCTGATCGTTTGTGCGCGTCAATTTGCCGGAGCCGCCAAATGAGCGAGACAAACACCATCGCGCTGAATGCCCCCGGCATCATTTCCGCACCCGCTAAAATCGGCGGCAGCGGAATTGCCGAAAGCTTTCAATTAAAGGAAGCCAGCGCCCTGACCCGTCTCGCCCTGCCGATGACGGCAACCGCCCTGGTCAACATGGGCATGTCGGTGACCGACGTCGCCTTGATGAGCTGGATTGGCCCGCAGGCTGTTGCCGCAGGCGCCATCGTCAGTGATTTTTATTCAATTATTTTCTATCTGGGTGCCGGTGTCATCGCCGCCGCCGCCCCGGAAATCGCCCAGGCCGTTGGTGCCGGGCGATCGCACGTCGTTCGCCGGGCCACCCAGCAAGGCCTGTGGATGGCCGCCATGATGTCCATCTTCATGTTCATCGGTGTCTGGTTCACCGGCAGCTTCCTGGGCGCATTCGGTATTGATGCCGACATTGTCGGCGAAGGCAAAGGCTATGCGGCATGGATGGCCATGACCATCGTTCCGATGATGGGCGTTACATTATGGCGCAACGTCTATGCGGCGGTCGGAATGCCGCGGGTCTTCCTGATCGCGACCCTGGCCGCGCTGCCCATCAATGCGGCTGCCGATTATGTCCTGATGTTCGGCATCGGCGACTGGCAAGGCATGGGTCTGGCCGGGGCTGGCGTCGCATCGGCCATCGTTGCGATCGGCATATTTGTCGGCCTTGGTTTCTATGCCAGCAAGAACAGCACCATGTCGCGGTATCACTTCTTCAGCCGTTTTCCGGCACCTGACTTGAAGCGACTAAAAGAAATGGTCCGTATTGGTGCGCCAATCGGATTCACCAATCTGGCTGAAATGGGCGTCTATCTGCTCTCGACCCTGGTTGCCGGACTGTTCGGTATCAAGGCCTTGGCCGCCCACGCCATTACCTTGCGGCTGTGTGGCATTTTTTACGCCATCCCGGTTGGGCTGTCGCAAGCAGCCACGGTCCGTGTCGGCCATGCGGTCGGCGCCAAGGATACCGATGCGATTGGCGTTGCCGCCCGCAATGCCATGATCCTCAGCATCATCGGCGGCAGTGCGGCGATGGCTGCCATCCTGATGGCGGGTGATGGCCTGGCATGGTTGTTCCTGGATACGGCGGATGCCAACGCGGCTGCGATTGCCGCCATTGCAACACCCTTGCTGATGGCGCTTGGCGTCATTCAGATCGGTACTGGCCTTGGCGTTGTCGGCAGCGGCATCCTGCGTGGCCTGAAGGACACCAAAATGCCGATGATCTTCAGCTGCATCTCGTACTGGGGTGTCGGGACCATCGTCTTTGCGATCATGGTCTTCGGTGCCGATTTCCAGACCACTGGAATCTGGGTCGGCCTCGCCGCAGGATCCCTTGCCTCGACCGTCCTGAACGGCCTGCGGGTCCGGAAAAAACTAAAAGCTTAACCGCCGCATTCTCCCCATTATTCTTGCGGCAAACGCGGGGTCTGGAGCAATCCGGGCCCCGCATTTTTTATCTTCGCCCCAATGTTGAAAATAATTTCATTTTTTTGATTTTTTTTCATTTCTTCGGGAACTTTTTTAACGTCCTAACGTCTTAGCAAGTACGGCCAGTTGTTGGCCGCTGAGATTTAAAAACAGTTCAACAGAAGGTAATAAAACTATGTCTGATAAAGTTCTCGTAAATTGTGGCTATGAAGCCGACAAGACCGAAAATGCCACCGTCGCAATGATCGTCGCCAACGCCGCCGCCGCAGCTGAAAACGAAACGGTCGTCTTCCTGACGTCTGATTCCGTCAAGCTTGGCATCAAGAACGGCGCCGACAACATGAACGCCGAAGGCCATGAGCCGCTTGTAAATTACATTTCGACGTTTGTTGAAAACGGCGGCCAGTTGTGGGTCTGCCCAGCCTGCGCAGGAACCCGTGGCATCACCGAAGATGACCTGATCGAAGGTGCCTTGTGGCGCGGTGCGATGCCGGTCATCGACTTCGCCAAACAGGCGACTAACGTTTTTTAATTCAGGCGGCCACCCCCGGCTGGTGACAGCGTCACCGGTCGGGAGCGGCACCTAAGGGAGAACTTGTAATGTTTGAAATGAAAAAAATCAGCTGGTGGTTCTGGTTGGCAACGGTTGGGTTCCTGACCCTGGGCCTTTCCGGCCATGCCCAAGGATTTTATCTGGCCATTGCGCTTTGCGTTTTTCAGGTTGGCTTTTTCCTGAACCGCGAAAAATCACTGATGGCTTTTCCGGTGCAGGTTCGTATTGGTTATCTGGCGCTGTTGGTTGTGGCCCTGATGCCCTACATGGGCTTCATCTACTGGATTCAATTTGCTGGCACATGGGCCGCTGTGCTCGTCGGATACTGCCCGTTGGCCCGCATCCTGATGCTGATGCCGTGGAACAGATTACGCCCGCTGACACTTGCCGCTGTGCGGAAAATTTTCTTTTCCGCCCCGGTCAAAGGCTCGGTTCTGCAGGCCCTTGAGCCAGCTCGCTGATGCACTCACATTCGTCTATAGTCCATCGCACTGGTATACGCAGGGAAGAGCGGCATGAACGAGAAAAATTCCTCGCAGGAAGATTCAGGCGACTTTTTCAAGCGCCAGATACAGGGCCTGATGGACTCCCTGTACGGAGCCGCCGTGCGCCTGACGCGCAATCCGGAAGATGCCGAGGACCTGGTCGCCGATGCCATCACCAAGGCGTGGGCGGCGCGCGAAAGCCTGACCGACAGGGACCGCTTCCGAGCCTGGATATTCAGGATTTTGCACAACACCTTCGTCAGCGATTACCGCAAGGCAAAAAATCAGCCAGAGACCGAAACCTATACCGAGAATCCATCAGATGAGGATGAAGATGATTTTTCCCTGTTCGACAAACTGCATCAGCCGTTTCTGCTGTGGTGGGGCAACCCGGAACAGGAATACGTCAACAAGTTGCTACGGGAGAATATTGTGGATGCGGTGAATGCATTGCCCGACAATTTCCGGGACGTCGTCATATTCATCGACATGGGGGGCTTTTCGTACCAGGAAGCGGCCGAAGCCCTTGATGTGCCAGAAGGCACAATCCGCTCGCGACTGAAACGGGGGAGAGCACTGCTGCAAAAGGAACTCTGGCAACAGGCTTCCGATGCAGGCCTTGACATTCCGGACTCAGAAAGGTGACCTAACGCCATGACTGATACCAATGACACCAAAAAGATCGAAGCCATCGACTGCAAGGACGTTGTTCGACGCCTCTATGAATTCATCGACAACGAACTCGACGAACTGACCCATGACCAGATCGAGCATCATCTGAATGATTGCCGAAGCTGCCTGTCGCGCCACGAGTTCGAAACCACATTGAAAAAACGGGTGCAGAACGCCGGTCATGAAAAAATGCCGAAAAAAACTGCCAGTCGGCTGCAGGGCCTGATCGACAAATTCTGATACTGCTATCAACGCTACAATGGGGGGGAGCCCATGGTTGCCATTCTGACTAACGAACGGCCGTTCATCATCAAGGCGGTCAAGGAAATGTACACCGACGTCGCCAGCAATCCGGGAAAGGAATTTCATTTTCCAACCGGTCGCAAGGCGTGCGAATTCGTCGGCTACCCGGCCAGCGATCTTGATGCCGTCCCGGCCTGTGCGCTTGAATCCTTTGCCGGTGTCGGATATCCCCACGCCGGGGGTTTCATGGCCGAAGGTTCAATCATCCTTGATGTGGGGTCAGGGTCCGGAACAGATGTGCTTGTCTCAAGCCTCCGGGTCGGCGACGAAGGTCATGTCCACGGTCTTGATATGACCGACGCCATGATCGAAAAGCTAAAAGCCAACATCGAAATCATGGGGGCCAATAACGCTAGTTCGCTGGAAGGCGACGCAGAAAACATTCCACTGGCTAACGCCTCCGTCGATGTAGTGACATCGAACGGCGTACTCAATCTGGTCCCCGACAAGGGACTTGCGTTCAAGGAAATATTCCGGGTCCTCAGGCCCGGCGGGCGGGTGCAACTGGCCGACATCGTTGTCGGCGATCCCATTTCCGACGAATGCAAGGCGAACCCCGAACTGTGGGCGGAATGCGTCGTCGGCGCGGCACTGGAAGATCAATACATCGACCTTTTCGCCGCTGCCGGATTTGTCGATATTGATGTGCTTCGGCGTTTCGATTATTTCGCTGGCAGCAACAGCGAAAAGACCCGCGATATTGCGACCGGTTTCAAGGCCCATACCGTGGAACTGACCATGCGCAAGCAAGGTAACGACGCCTGTACAACTGCTTAATCAAACGTGCGCCTGGGTGCCAGGCGTCACTGAGTACCAGGCGTCGTGACGCCGACCCGTTCTTTCGGGAATGTCAGGGTAACCAAAGTGCCCTCGCCCTTGGTGCTTTCAACATCCAGGGTGCCGCCGTGCAGCTCCATCAATTTTTTCGACAGGGGCAGGCCCAGACCGGTGCCTTCCTGTTCGCGGTCCATACCGGCGTTGACCTGACCAAACTTGCTCAAGGCTTTCGTCAACTCGTCCTTGTCCATACCAATGCCGTTGTCGCCGATAACGATGGTCAGTGATCCATTATCGTTCAGGGATGAATCGACATAGACCTTTCCCCCGGCAGGTGTGAACTTGACCGCATTGCTGAGTATATTGAGCATGATTTGTTTTATGCGTCTCTCGTCGCCACGAACCGGCGGCGTATCGACAACAATTGATGATGACACCGTAACGTCGACGTTTTCTGCATTCGGCCCAACGAGGCGAACCGACGCATCGACGACGACCGGCAGACTGACATTTTCCTCGTGCAGTTCCAGCGCCCCCGCCTCGATGGCGGAAACGTCCAGAATGTCATTAATAAGTCCCAGCAGGTGTTGGCCGGAATGATGGATGTCCCCCAGGTATTCAACATACTTTTCGTTACCAACGGGGCCAAACACTTCCCCCTTGATGGAATCGGAGAATCCGATAATCGCATTCAGCGGGGTGCGTAATTCGTGGCTCATGGAGGCAAGGAACTTTGATTTGGTTTCGTTTGCCACTTCGGCTTCTTTTTTTGCCTGACTCAGTTCCGCAGTGCGGGTTTCGACAAGCTTTTCCATATTGTCATAGGCGGCCAGCAACTCGACCCTGGATTCCTCGCGCTCCCTGACGCGATGCATGCCCTGCACGTGCCAGAACATCAGGCCGACAATGCCCAACAGCCAGGTAACCCCGTGCGACAGGGTATTGCCCCTGAAAATGCTCTCCAGCCGCTTGGCGTATGCTTCCATCGGCACGACGACACCGACACCGCCCATAACATCGCCGGTCTTGTATCCCTGCACCTCATGACACTTAAGGCATGGTTTGGTCGCCTTCATCGGTCGGATTAAATGGAAGTATTTCTTGCCATCCTTGATGACAAATTCTGCTGCTTCCTTGGCACCTTGCTTGAATGATTCAATCGCGTTGATTTCCCATGCATCGGCACCATTCTCCGGGTTCAGCGGATTAAGACCGACCAGCCGTCCCCTGACGCCATACAGTTCGGCATACTCATCCATGATCAGGCGCAACATCGTCGCCGGATTGACCAGTGTCAGCATGCGCCCTGATTCCGTCATCACATCGCGCTCGTCGATATGTTCCATGAAAGGGCTGGGGACGATTTCCCTCATGACCTCCATATAAACGCCGCCGTGCGTAGCCGACCACCGGCGCAGGGATTGATCCTTGTTGAATGCATTTATGGCATCGATGCGTGCCATCTCGTCGCTATGGGCG
>Ga0233430_1005999_pt1 | contig 10210 bp, 6 predicted proteins | sample SI_118_April2016_2_FD_179883 | JGI IMG/M metagenome (GOLD analysis project Ga0233430, IMG submission 179883) | Seawater microbial communities from Saanich Inlet, British Columbia, Canada - SI_118_April2016_150_MG | ecosystem: Environmental > Aquatic > Marine > Inlet | place: Canada: British... | reverse complement strand
AAGAAAACTCCAATAATAAGTTAAAAGAAACAACAGATTCCGCTAAGGAATGCAGGAAACTCAGGAAAAAACATACATAACAAAGCCTTGGATTTTAAACCTTCCTGTAATTCTTGCTTTCCTAAGATGTTCTATTTATTTTAGTTTTTCTTTGCGCTCTTCGCGCCTTTGCGAGAGATAATTAAAGCTTTACATGATATCAAAAAAGAGGTGTAAAGAGAAGGATTTAAGACATTGGGGATTGGATACTTACTATTGAAGGTTGACGATTTGCCAATAATAAATCATTTATCAAGTGGCAAGATGTAACCCTCATTTTTCCGTATCAAATTTATATTCCAATCACCTCCTTTGCATTGCCAGTTGCAATTCGTAGGCAGACAAAATTGTGTATTTAGTCCGAAAACAATAGAAAATGCGCTAAAATTGCGCGGTTTTCTAATGTTTTTATGCTTTTTTTCGCACTTTATTCGTTTTTCCTTCAAATATTGATAGGGCAGAACTGTGTCAACACGCGCAAGCCTCTATATCTTTGTAGCTTATGACTTGTCAGCGATATTGGTATAACAGGGAATAATATTTGCTTATGCTAAGAAGTCGATAATTTATGAAATTATTCGGTATTTGGAACCTTTTATCTAACAAAGGAGTATTTTATATGAGAAAAATAACTTTTACTTTTTTTCTGTGTATGCTGTTTTCAGTAATAGCAATTAAACAGATATATGCTCAGACGAGTCCGATCACTAGTAGCTGGGATGGAGATTCGGTTTCCGGCACGACCGCACTGGATATCACAGGAACGAATGATGGGACGATGTTAAACGGGGTGACTATTGTGCCGGGGCCAGATGGTGCGGGCGACGATGCATTCGGTTTCAGTGGTAATAACTACATTGACATTCCGAGTGATCCATCGCTGAACGTTGGCACAAGTGACTTCAGTATAGATTTGTGGGTAAGGCAGACAGGAATAGATTATGCTAATCAGCAAATTAATACTATGATTGATAAACGTAACCCCACCAATGGATGGAAGGGGTACGTAATCTACTCGCAAGGTGGATACCCATCATTACAGTTAAATAGTGGTGGAGTTGGGAATGGAGAGTATACGAATTTTAGCTCGTCAACGTATATTAATGACGGACTATGGCACCATATCATATTTACCGTAAATAGGGCTGATCCGGCAGGTGGTATTTTTTATATTGACGGTGTCGAGGATTCCGCCCGTTTTGATCCAACAACATACAGCGGGTCAATTGATAATGCAGGCACATTTAGAATTGGTGGGCGTAATGATTCCAGAGCCAATTGGATGGGCGATCTGGACCGTATAAATCAATATAACCGGGTGATAACGCCTGAAGAGATTCAAGTCGTAGCAGATGGAGGTTCGTTGGGAGACGCTGATGCCGTAGTCATTACATTTGGAGACAGCCCGCATACCTCACCGATACCTGTTTTCAGCTATAACGAAAGTGGATTTACTATGACTACAACAGGTGATTCTTTTAATTATTATACTACCTACGATACATCAAATTGGGGTTACTCCAATACAAATTTTGAAGACAGCTTTATAGAAACATGGAATAGTAATGTGTTATTCACGTTTACAAACGATCAAAACAATTTGTTCGATTTTACTGGAATTGATATTGGGCATGTGTTTGCCGGTTCCGTAGGTACAGGGACGTGGGTAATTAAAGGTTTTCAGGGTACTACAGAAGTTGCTTCGATGAGTGTACTCACGTCATCAAGTGATCCAATAGACTTTAGTGGTTTTACATCTCTAACATCTTTAACTATACAAAAAGAGAGTGGATTGTATCCATCTTTTGATAATATAGGGTTCGTGTCATATTCGAATACTGTAGTAGATAATGATAATGATGGCTATGACGAAACCGAGGATTGTAATGATAATGATGCTGATGTCTTCCCAGGTGCTCCAGAGCTCTGTGATCAGAAGGATAATGACTGTGATGGTGAAGTTGATGAGGATGCGCCTGTATTCTATTTTGATTTTGACGAAGATGGTTTTGGTGATCCCGGTATTTCAACCCAGGCATGTGTAGCACCTCAAGGTTATGTAGAGGATAACAGTGACTGTGACGATAATGATCCTGATGAACATCCCGGCCAGACATGGTATAAGGATGAAGATAATGATGGTTATTCTGACGGTACAACTGATACTACTTCATGCGAGAGACCAACCGGTGGATATAAAACGGCACTCGAGTTAACGGATACTTCAGTAGTAGATTGCAATGACTCTGACACTACCGTGTACCCTGGAGCAACACCTTCTGTGACAGCGGAACTGGTCCCGGTTGAGGTAAAGAAGAGAAAAGGTTGCTACCGTGTTGAGTTTACAGTTGGAGAGGTTTGTGGTGCTGCTCCTATAGTAGTTGCTGAATTAAATGGTTATCCTGTAGAGAATGGCCAGCTTGTAGAGCTTCGGAAGAAAAAGAAGAATAAGGTAAAGCTTGATGATGGCAGCAGCGATGATAGCAGTGATGATTTTAGTTGCGGCAATGTCAGGATAGAAGGACCTTCATTTACTTTAGAGGTCACAGTTTCTGATGAAAACGGTATTTCAGGCACTGCAACAGATGACTTTGTATTCCCGTCAAAACATGATGGTCACAGCCATGATGATGACAGTAGCAGTGGTAACAAGAAGCATAAACATAAGAAGAAGCACCACCATGGTAGCGACGATGACAGCAGAAGTGGACATCGGAAGAGGTAATAAGTAGTTTTGACTTGGTTACACAAGAGAGAGCAGACGGGCTTACACCTGTCTGCTCTTTTTTTTGCTACATTATAGTTTTCTTTGCGTCCTAAGCGTCTTCCTGCTCGACGTGATATTTGGCGGGAATAGTGAATTTCTTTTGTCTCTGATTTTCCGTGTCACTCTATTGCTAATCCTCTCTTTGTTCCATCTCTTCAGAAAGGCCATAGAACTGGTATGAGTAATACGGCTAATAGCCAGAATATCAGGTTCAGCGGTCCGCCAACTCGAGTATAGTCAAGAAACCGATAACCGCCCGGAGCATAGATCATCGTATTTGTCTGATACCCTATCGGTGTTGCAAAGCTTGTAGATGCGGCAAATGTGATTGCTACCAGAAACGGTCTGGGATCAATATCCATGGACGCTGCAATGGATAACCCGATAGGTGCAATGATCACGGCAGCGGCATTATTTGACATAAGCTCTGTCAGCACTGCAGTGATTAAGTACAACAGTGCCAGAACAACAATTGGTCCGCAGTCGGTAAAAGGAGCCATTACTGTGTTTACCAGCCATAGAGCTGTACCACTCTGTTCCATAGCAAGACCTAAAGGCAGAATACCCCCAATCATAAAGATGATCTTCCAATCAATCGCTTCGTATGCCTCCTCTATAGTAATGCATCGGCTGACAACCATACCGACAGCTCCGATCAGTGCCGCAGCCAGGATTGGAACAATATTCAGCACAGTTAAAGTTATTACAGCAAGAAACAGAAACAGCGCGATAACGACTTTATCCTTACGGACATACAGTTCGGTTAACTCGTTTGTTACAATCAGATCAGAGGTTTTAAGCAGGCGCGGCATATCACCTTTATCCGCCTGCAGAAGCAACGTATCACCGTTCTGAAGACGGACTTCAGCGACACGGTCACGTATAACCCTACCCCGACGCTGTACAGCAAGGACAACACTCTTATACTTCCTGAAAAATCCAAAGTTCTGTAATGTACGGCTAACCAACCTTGACCGTGGAGGTATTAGCACTTCAACCAACTTGATATCTCTTGAACTGATTTTCTTATCATCCATTCTGGTCTTCGCGTGCATTTCAAGGCCATATTTATCCTGCATGGCAATAAGTGTATCTACATTACCGTGAAGCAGGAGAATATCTCCCTCTCTGATTTTGGTTCTTGGCGGTTTTGTTGTCTCCTTGTCATCTCGTATAAACTTGATAATGTCCACCTTCTCATCCTTCTTTACCTTGCTCTTTTCCCAGGTTGTTCCGATCAGTGAGGACTTTTCTGTAACCTGCAGTTCTGCCAGATAGTCAGCCAGTTGATATCGGTCTACCTTCTCTCCTTCTCCGGTACGCTTTGGCAGAAACCAATGGGTTACAGTCAGGTATGCAATACCGGCAACTGTCATTACGAGTCCCAATGGTCCAAACTCAAAGAAATTAAATGGCTCCAACCCGCTGTTTGTCGCAATCGTGTTAACGAGAATGTTGGTAGAGCTGCCTATCAGAGTGCAGACCCCGCCAAACTGGCTTGCGAAAGAGAGTGGCATCAGCACACGGGATGCAGAAAGTTTACGGGATTTTGCAAGCATGATAGCAACAGGGATGAATATAGCAACCGTAGCAGTATTTATGACGAATGCGGAGAGAAGAGCAATTGTAATACAGAGAACGACAATAAGCCGCGGCTCTGTTTTTCCAGCTAATCTGTCTATATGGCGTGCAAGCCATTCCACAAGGCCGGTCCGTACCAGCCCGGCGCTTAATACAAACATAGCAGTAATAATTGCCGTTGCAGAACTGGCAAACCCGTAGAGTGCCTGATTAGTATTGATCAGTCCCAATACTATAAGTGCAACCAGAACGCACAGGGCGGTCAAATCGATCCGGAGCTTTCCGGAAATAAAGAAGAACATTGCGGCGACGACCACAATGAGTACTAAAATTATATTAATGTCTGGCATATTTTCTTAGATGGCGTATATATACAGGTCCACAGGAAGATTAATAATCAATTGACTATTGAATAGTTGTTAAATAAATAGGTATGGTGTCCCCTGATTACCCTTTTCTTACTTTTCTTTTTTCTTTTTTGTTAGCTGCCAATCATTCCGGTTCTTTGTTTGGGAAAAATTTCTTAAGATTTGATGTCCCCTCGCGACATCCTAATTCACTTGATATTTCCCAATCTTTCAAAGACTTATCATTATTATGTAATAAATAATAAATTGTCCCACGATTGTTAAATAATAAACCATCATTTGGATCAATTTCTATTGCAAGTGAATAATCAATTAGTGCGTTGTTATAATCGCGAAGTAAGTAATGAAGATCACCCCTTTTGGAAAATGCTGATAAACATTTCGGATCTATTTCAATCGCCAAATTAAAATCAATTAAAGCACCTTGATAATCTTTTAATCTTATTTTTGTTTCTCCTCTATTCGATAGAGCAATGGCGAAATTTGGATTGAGACTAATGGCAATATCTGAATATTCTAGAGATTTTACAAAATCGTTATTAAGTTTATAAGCAGTTGCTAAACCAGAATATGCTTCTGGAAATTTAGGATTCAATTCCAAAGCCTTTTTATAATCATTAATTGCTAATTCATATTTTCCTTGCTCCTTATAATATATTCCTCTCCAATTCAGCACACTAGCAAGTATTTCTTTTTTACTAAGCCTTCTTAGGTATACTCCATTCTCTATTGAACTTCGAGCTATATTAGAATTCTCTATCAACTTTTCTTCTGAAATTAACTTTCCTTCTGCTGTTGTTCCAATACTATATCTAACAGTTTCATCGTTATATCTAACGAACATATGCAACGGGGAAGCAACACCATAAAATGGCAAATTTAATCTATCTGAAATTGAGAGGTAGAAAAAGCTTAAACTGGAGCAATTTCCGCATTTATCATTTATAACATTTATAAGAAAATGACAGTCATCATTATTTTCCATTTTAGTATAATGGAATAGATAATTATTGAGTATCGTTATAATTTCTAGAGGTTCTTTTACTTCAGCCAGCAACTCTTTTATTTCTATAGCTATTTTATCAATGATTTCAACTGTGGATTGAATTTGTATATCTGGAAAAATCGCTTTTTCAATCAGCAAAGATCCATAAGCTAAATCAATCTCCTCATTTGTAAGATTTAAATATTCCGATTCATCTCTACTAGACCATGCTTGTGCAAGAAATATATTATGCAGCAATAAGAAAATTATAACGACTGCTATTTTAGAAGATTTTTTCAAGTTATTGTTATGATTTATTATGTCCGCTAACGTCCGAAATCAGTGGCTTTTGGAGCAGCGAAGCCGCGGAAAAAGTCCGTTGAATTGTTTTTTAAGACGCTAATCTATAATTCATTTACTGAAATGACAGGTGGATCTTCAGCTTTATTAAATATTTCTCGTACTGCATCAATAACAGCATCAGGTACTATTATCCGGTTTGCATATCTATAAATTGATTTACCATTCAATTCAGAAAATATACGACATTGATCTACACGTTTATATGTACCTGTAAAAAACTCTAACTCTTTTCCAAAAAAATCACTATCAATTTTTAATAATTGATCCTTTTCACTTTCTGTAGGGTCTCTATTAATTTCCATACCTTCTTTTGACATATTAGCGACGAATCGCCACTCTCGTTGTTGATAATATGCTAAAATTCCTGTATACCTAAAATCCTCAGCTGGATAAAAAAAACCAGTAATTACTCTTAATGCGTTTCTAAGAATATTTATTGGTTGTGTATCTCGGGTAATGAGGCTAAGAACATCTTCGGTACCTCCAAGTGAAGTTCTAAAGAATGCCTTATTACCATCCTTTCCCACCCCTAATAGTTGGCTTTTATCTGGATTCTTTCCTATATGTTCAGATAATTCTGAAAGACGATTTAGGACTTTTTGTATTTCGCCTGTTCGTGCAATTAATGCAGATGCTAAAGATTCTAATCCCACATCCTCATCAGTAGGTTTCGGTAAATAGAAAACAGGAATGCCTCCTAATTGACGAATTGTACGGGCATTAAATTCTAAGCTAAAACAACCAAAACTCTTTGTATGTTTTTCAAGTTCATTCGGTGATAATTCTGTAAAACAACATCTTTTCTGGATGACTTTCCATGGTTTGGATAAAGTACCATCATCCAGTGGTTCTTGCCACTCAGTTATTTCAGGTGTTAGAATAAATCCGATATCATGTATTGATTTTAGGATTTTTAAACCGTTTTCTAATTCCTCACCTGTATCTTTACGAAATCGTCTAGGAAAACTATGATAAAAATATGTTAAACGTTCACTGTCTTCCATTTAGTTAATATTCTTTCTATTTTGTTGACTTCGGCTCGAACCAATCTAACCTATTGAGAGGCTAACGTTTTCATTTTTTCTTTCTACTCTTTAAGCTAAAGATTGATACAACTACAATTACACTAGTGATAACATTAATGACAGACCATAGATCCCCTTTAAAGTGCAGTCTAAATATCGGATTGTAAACCAGGGCTGTGATTACTAATGTCCATACCCAGATATATCTTTTCTGACTTACAGCTTTACAGGCCTGGTAGATGAGTGTTCCGCAGCAGGACCAGTGAAGCAGGGTATAATATCCGGATGGATTGCCGGGATAGAGTGCCCATAAAAGCATTACACCTGCAACGGCTTGCGGCAACCAATTTCGCTTCATAGAATCTCACAGAGAAAAAAGAAATCCTCACGCAAAGGCGCAAAGGACGCAAAGAAAAATTATTTATAGATAAAAAACTGAAAACAAAAAATTGGACGCAGATAAACACAGATTAATGCAGATAAAAAATTAAAATAAAAATTAACTCACACTAAGCCACAAAGAACACAGAGAAAATAAATCTTAAATAATAAAACAACAACTTTTAGCCACGGATAAACACCGATTAAAACAGATTAAAGAATTGAAGAACATAAAGGGGTCAAATCTCCTCTTGACTGCATTAAATAAGTATGGTGCCCCCAAATTTTATTTATGATTTTCTATGTCTTCTGCATTATATGTGAAATTTTAAGTATTATAAATTCTGCAGGTCTTACCACTGCCACCCCAATCTCTATATACATTCTACCTTCCAGAATATCAAGAGGTGTCATGGTTGCCCCCAGACCCACTTTCACAAAAAAAGCATCTTCCGGTTTTGTACCTGCAAGCGCCCCCTGCCTCCACAAAAGTATTAGATAGCTTTCAATCATAGACTTCACTTTTGTCCATGTAGCCGCGTTATTTGGTTCAAAAACAACCCATGATGATGACTTTTCTACCGACTCTTCCACCATATTGCAAAAACGTCTGACAGGAACATAACGCCATTCATTATCATTACCAGCTAAAGTCCTTGAACCCCAGACCAAAATACCCTTACCAGCAAAATACCGAATAGCGTTAATTGATTTGCCCGTAGATGGGTCAACATTAAGGAGTTCCTGATAATTTGCAGATATTTTTAAAGTGAGTTCGTTTACAGCGCTAACCGGTACATTAGCCGGGGCCTTCCACACACCCCTGTCAGCATCCACCTTGGCGTAGATGCCGGCCATGGCGCAACCAGGAGGCAATTCCACTTTTATCAACTTGTTTATTTCATCTTTTATTGATTTGTATTCTAAATCGTTCAGGTTTGGATCATCTGGCGTAAAACTGTTAACTTTGACAGATACTCTGTCCACAGATTTTGCTATATTCACCGAACTATAATTATAAAAATGGTTCAGGGTAGTTCTTAGATTCGGATAGTAAGCAGCACCATATTGTAAATTTCCTACGTTACCAGAAATACCACGCATCACTTTTACAGGATCATCAGCCACTTTTGCCGGTGTTTTAATATCAACGAGTGTAAATCTATCTCCTAAAACAGCGCTTTGAGATAAGCATTTGTCATACATGTCGTAATAGTTTGCATCAATCGTCACTAAATGAGCATCCGTCAGAACAATAATGGTAGGTTCATCTTCATGCTTTAAGATGTCTATAGCACTCTCGATCTCAGCTTGAGCATCACTAATATTGACAGTGTCTGTGGTCGCCGCAGATACTATGTAGCAAGGACCGCCACCATTGAGAAAATACAATTGCAAGCTGTGATACATACGAAAAATAGTGGAGTCAGGGTTGAGCGTCGGTACAATTTTAGTAATAGAATTGTTATTGATTTCAATAGATACATCTATACTGATATTAGTCACTGTTGGATTTATTCTTGATGGATTAATACTTCCAAACCACTCTTCATATTCTGCAAGAGATTTTATGCGTGTTGGCTTATCTACCAAACTAATACCATTCCTTACCGCTTTTTCGGTAAACCCGATAAATGCTGGAATTGCAGTTTTCACTTGAACCACTGAAGGTGCAAGCGATATGTTTTCGTCAAAACTCTCTGTATTTTCACTTTTAAGAATCATGACTTTTCTACCATCAACATAACGATATTTTGATGAACCTTTACTCAATGAAGTACAAGAGGTGAGCGTCAAAACAAAAAATACCAGTAAAATAGAGTTCCTAATCATTGTATTTTCCTTTCTAACACAGCAAACAATTATTGGTCATATATTGATTTCAACTTAACGTAATACTTCGCAGCAGATAACAGGTTATTTTATTTATCCGAATCTCTGCTTTTATTTAAGAACTTACATTTATGAAAAGCATATCCATCAACTGATGGTATATCAATATGTAAGATTAAGGATATCATTGCTATGAAAAAGGGGCGACAATGACCAGTCTCCAGGTAGTCCATAGTTGAGTAAGTTTTGCACTGACACTTATAGTATCCTCAAATTTCTTAATCACTGATTTTGTAATACCCTTACGTTGTTGTCCTGGTGGTGCTGTTGCTTCGGAAGAGATATACTTCAAAATCTCAATAAGTTCATCTTTGGTTTTGTCTTGCAGATCGGTTGAGGCAATGACAGAGTCGGTAATTGTCACCAGGGCATTTGCCAGCTGCTCTTTACCGCCCTGCTTAAGATTCGTTATAGAGGCGTCAACACTCTGTATATTGCCTGTGTTCAGTGCTCCAGTTGTTGAACTGTCTAATTTGATATTATCCAGGTTATTACCTCCAACATGAGACTTTATAAACATAAATATAATTTATGAAAAGCAGATCCTAAGTTGTTATCGGTATAATACTTTAGTGAATATCAAAAGCAAGGAAAAACGTTTCACCGCAGAGACGCAAAGAGTGCAAAGAATGAAAACTATATTATAAATAGAAAGACAGAAGACATGAATTTCATGAATTAACACAAATTAACCAAATCACTATTTAAGTCTGAGTTCTTTCCATTTGTAACCATTGGCTACAAAACTCAGCAGACGATCTGAGGTGCGAAATGTTACTTTATTCAGTGTTATCTTCACATCTCCTAC
>Ga0233430_1005995_pt1 | contig 10215 bp, 14 predicted proteins | sample SI_118_April2016_2_FD_179883 | JGI IMG/M metagenome (GOLD analysis project Ga0233430, IMG submission 179883) | Seawater microbial communities from Saanich Inlet, British Columbia, Canada - SI_118_April2016_150_MG | ecosystem: Environmental > Aquatic > Marine > Inlet | place: Canada: British... | reverse complement strand
AATACCTACAGCAATGGCTCCTCCTCCCAAAGCAAAATCCTTGATGGTTTGACTCAATCGTTCCATTTTATCCATTTCTGCCTCCTTTCACGTACATAGGTCTTGCTTAAAAAAATATCTACCAATTGTTCCCTCTTTATTAAAAGGAAAACCGGGATCTTAAAATAGAGATGATGTCGTTGGTCATATTATAGACTATTTTGTCCAATGGCAATGGGGTTGTTCACTTTAACCTGCGCTCGTCCCACCATGGGTAGAAGTCCGGCATGTCCTTATTCACCTGGTCTTTAAAATCCGGAGCTCTTTTTTGAAGGAAAGACTCAACACCCTCCCTGGCATCTGCAGAAGAGCCAAGGGCGAAAATGGCGCGACTATCTATCTCATGGGCTGAGATGGGATGATCAGCACCCAGCATTTTCCACATCATTTGTCGTGTCAGCGAGGCACTGATGGCCGAAACATTGTTGGCGATGTGCATGGCAATTTCCCGGGCTGCCGGTATCAATTCTGCGGGGGTGTGCACACTGCGAACCAAACCCCCTTTCAGCGCTTCATCAGCCTGGAATATCTTCCCGGTTAACGACCACTCCAACGCTTGACTGATTCCAACCAGGCGTGGCAGAAACCAGGACGAGCAGGCTTCGGGCACGATGCCCCGTGCGGCAAAAACAAAGCCCAGTTTGGCAGTTTCACTGACCAGGCGTATATCCATTGGCAGGGTCATCGTGATGCCAACGCCGACCGCATGACCGTTGATGGCCGCGATTATCGGTTTTTTGCAATCATAGATACGCCGAGTCAACTGCCCCCCGGTGTCACCCTTGGTCAAATCTTTGCTGAATGTGGCAGAGCCGTCTTCAGCATCGTTCCAGGTAGCGGCTCCCGAGCTCAAGTCAGCACCCGCACAGAAGGCCCGACCGTTACCCGTAACAATGATGGCCCGTACCTCATCATCGACATCAGCCGCATTGAAGGCATCCATCAGCTCTTCAAACATCCTCGGTGTAAATGAGTTCATTGCTTCGGGGCGGTTCAAGGTGATTGTCAAGACACGCTCGTCAATCTCATAACAAATCTCTTTATATACCATAAGGGTCTTCTATGTTGATTCTCGACTGCTCTCACTTCTCAAGCTGCCGGGTTATCCACTTTCCAATAAACGGGGGAGTGGCGATTAATATCGATTGTACGGATCAGAAGGGTTTGAAGATGGTGGACTCTCATTTGAAACGTCTTAATTGGCTCACAAGGACCCTCAAGTAGCGAACGCTGGAAAGAATGAGAGACAGCCCAATTCCAATATACAACACTGATAAATATGTTTTGGGGATTGGGGAGCGTCGCAACAATGCGCCCATTGTGATCATGATCACGATCAGTAGATAACTCTTCCACGGCATGAAGGAAAAAACACACTGTTTTCCCTCCATTGGCAGAATTCGACCCAGATTCTTATCAACAATTTTCAGGAAACCAAAATGGTGGATCATTAACGCGGCGGCAGCTCCCACTCCGGCAAACAGGAAAGGGCTATTTTCATGGGATGCATTCAACCAGGAATATGATACATACAAAAGCATCGTTCCCACCACAACCCATACCAACCCGGACAAAAATATGAGTGCGTTCTTATCAACTGCGGGCTTCATTTTTTCTATCTTCCTACCCATCAGATCTTCTCTGGAAAAAGGATTTCTATATAACCCTTCATTTGGCTAAATTTAACCGTTCATGCCACTGAGCAATGCTTTCCTCCGGATACTCCAGAAACATTTTGTCAACCGATTTGGCATCAACCTCCGGCCAGGTGCCTTTGCTGCCAAGCATTAAATGTGTTCTCTCTGGCGGTATGGGCAGATCAGTGTCAATGGCTGATGCAAATGGGTGCACCAGCTCTGGCCACCTGGCGTCATAAAGCCACAGTGCACTCCCGCAATGCATGCAAAAGTTTCTTTCTGCCAGGCTTTGCCGGCCATCTATGATCGCGTGGTAGACGCTTTTATGCTCCACTCCCTCGATTTTCAATGTGTAATACAACCCACTCAGGTTGATCGCGTAGCCTCCACCACCAGCGGTTTTACGACAGACCGAACAGTAACACAGGTTATACGGATAGGGATGAGGGGATTCAACCTGAAATTGAACCGAGCCACAATGACATGAACCTTTGAGTAACATCCTCTCCTCCAGATAAAATTGCAGTATTGACAGCCTGATGTGGCCAATCACCTCCCTTACTGAATAGTTATCTCATATTATTCAAATTTCTGCAATTAAAGGTCGGCTCAAAAATTAGTCAAGCGTTTCTCATTGCTGAAAAGGAAACACGTTGCGGTCACATTCTATATGCAAAATGTCCAGTTATTTTGGGACTCCCTCAAACTCAGCGTTTATCATAAATGGATTGAATCTGGTGGGATTCAAGAATTTGTTTCCCACGACCTTTTCCCTTAGCAATCTCCACCATGGCTGCGGCCACGGCTCTACCTTCGATAGCTTTGTATTTTTTGAGCACCCCTTTAAATCCAAAAGAGAGCCATTGAAATATCTTTTGCCCGATTTCTTCCGTCAGGCGCCTCTCGAGACGTTCTCCTAACAGTAAAGAGGGTCGGAAAATATGAAGCCCCTGGAAGCCAATTTGTGTGATCGCTTCTTCAAGTTCGCCTTTGACCCGATTGTAGAATATAGAAGAGTCTGGATCTGCCCCCAGCGCACTGACGATTAAAAACTGATCTGCACCCTGATCGAAGCTCAATTTGGCAATTTCCACCGGATAGGTATAATCGACTTTAGAGAAGGCCTCTTGGGAGCCGGCTTTTCTAATGGTTGTTCCCAGGCAGCAATAGACATCATGCGCTTGAATCTCAGGGTGATGATCTTCCAATTGCTCAAAATCCACCTGGTGTTGGATCAATTTGGGATGTTCAACCGACAGAGGCTGCCTGACCCAGACCTCCACCTGGCAATAATAACTGTCATTTAACAGGTAATCCAGGCAATGTCCCCCAACCAGACCACTACCTCCCACTAACAATGCTCTCTTTTTGGACATACACCGAACTCCTTAGCAGTGAATTGTGTTTGTCTCAGCCGGGAAATTCGCCGACACGGACCTGTCAGGGATCGTACAAAAATAACTTGGTATAAGCTGTCCGCAAAAGTCCCTTAAAGACTGGACATTTTGCTGACAGAATGCCAAGTAATTTTTGAGCCGACCCTTAGGCACTGAACTGAGTTAAAAACTGAATCGACCAATAGAAGCAAATGACATACTGAGCCAGAAAAAATGCAAATCTGGCCTGAACAGCAACAGCACTGGTTGAAAACAGATGAATCGTCGATTGCGCCACACGGCAAGCCAGGACAATCAGTGCCAGAGAGTTTGTGATCTCGGTTGAGTTTGTCACCAGGGCCAAAATAAGCAACCCACCAACAATCGGAAAACTTTCGTAGCAATTTGCATGGGCCCGGCAAAGCCTGCCTGAAAAATCAGATACATCTTCCCCATGGGGCTTGAAGCTATTGGCCTCCCTTTTTCCAGAAACGGTCAGCGCACTTCGGTACACTGCAATTCCACCAAGAAGAACCAAAAACCAGGTTATATAGCCGGCAAAGGCAAAAGCTGTTGCATTCATCTATGCTCTCCTGTTTGTGTTTGTTGTTCAGCACCTCGTCATTTACGCAGTGCAGTTCAGCCACAGAGGTTCTGTGGCTAAGAAATGTCCGACCATCCCCCTATTTCATGCCGAACATAAAGCGTGTGATCCTGTTTGTTTTTGTGAGCAGGCAACAGATATATATGATAGGGATCGCCCCCAGGACTACAATCAAGTACTTTAACCCGATATGCAAAGAGAGTTGCACAACGTGAAATCCGATCGTTATAACAACTGTTTGATGAAATATGTAAAAAGGAAACGCGAATCTGGACAGGACCCTGATGCCCCGCTTTTGATAGGACAGCAGTTTTCTCCCGTACCCCAGAAGAACGATCAACCAACACCATTCCGCAGTCACCTTTAACACCATTAACAGAATATAATATAATACTGTCTCTGGATGGCTCAGGAGGTATGATGATGCCGGGTTGGCCATAAATCCGTCAAAAGCTGTCTGTGATAGAGGGGCAACGACCAGATAGCTTATCGATAGTGGAATTGCTACGATTAGAGCCAGTTTCATATTGGCGGAAATCCCATCCAATAAGGATTTTTCAGAATACAGTAAATACCCAAGGACAAAAAGATATAGATAGTGAAAAACGTTGGCCCAGTCGGTCACAAATGTTTGAAAGCCGGGAAATAACCACCTGAAAACAACCTCGATAAAAATAAGAGGGACTACCAATTTAAAAATTGAGTGCCCGCGACTGAAACGATTTGCAAACGATTTTCTGAATTTCTGCCTCTGACCGACCTTAAAAGAGACAAAGAGTTTTACCGAAACCAACGAGAAAACAAGCAGATAAAACAAAAACCATAAATGGCCCCAATGTAGATTTCCGCTGGGATAAATGCCATTAAAAAAATGGGGGTAAAACTCCGGAAACGACCCCCTGAAGCCGGCTTTTTGAATATTTTCAAAGTAGGATTGAGGCGGGATAAGCAGCAGAATACCGAAGACCAGGGGGATAAACAGTCGCACGATTCTCTCTTTTCTATATTCCCGCTCGGTTCTAAATTCCAATGCAAACCAGGTAGAGGCTCCTGATATAAGGAAAAACAGCGGCATATGCCAGAGGTAGATAAATCCACTCAAGACGTTAAAGAAGTAGCTGGTTTCAGTATTTTTAATATGAAACCAGCCGCCACTGAAAATCTCTGAGGAGTGAAAAAAGACCAGCACCAAAACAGCTGTAACCCTTAACCAATCAAGCTCATATTTCCTGCTCTGATCTGCTTTTTTTTGTTTCTGTAACGGGTCCTGGGATTCCATTAAATAACTCTCAGTCATCATAGTTAGATGAATTTTGGCGGAAGCGCCTGAGAACCTGTGAAGTTGAAGGCATCCTCGATTGTCTGCAGACCTTTTGTGACCATCATTTTCGATGTCCCATGAGCCAGCCATTTTCCATTTTCATCCATTGCTGTGGCTTCAGCCAGGCACATTGTTTTGCCCATTTTAATACTGCGCCCCTTCGCTGTAATGACCCCGCTGCTGATTGGCGCCAGGAAATCGATCTTAAGGTCAATCGATATCAATCCAACATTCTCTTCGAGTTCACAATACACCGCCCAATAGGCTGCCGTGTCAATGATAGACGAATAAGCCCCGCCATGAATCCCACCAAAGGGATTCAAATGCTCATTCCCTACCTGAAGGTCGACTATCGCAAAGCCTTCCCCCATCTCCCTGACCGGCATTGATAAGTGCTTGAAATAGGGCCCCTCATTGATGGCATTGATGACTGCCTGGACATGATCCGGATTTAATGAACTCATAACGACTTTTCCATTTGAGGAGATCGGTGTTATACTGACCTTAAGAAAATTGTTTTTTTACCATGGTAATATGCCGCGGTTACTTGTCAGCACAGATCACGCAGCGTGTGCTCGTCAGGTCGAATTCAAGCCGACGGACATCGATCTCTTCTTCACATACAAAACAATAGCCATATTCATCCGCTTCAATGCGGCGCAGGGCACCCTCTATTTTCACCAGCTGATGTTGACGTCTCCTGGCTTCTTCCAATTCCATTTGCTGTCCCTGCATCGCATCCATGCGAGAAAGCCTGCCAACTTTTGACTGATCCAGCTCCACGGGGCCCTTCGTCTCCTTGCCAATTTCCTCCAACTCTTGTAATTCCGACCTCAGATGAAACAGTTTCTGTCTGAATTGTTCAAGCTCTTCTTCGTTCATATGTGTCCAATATATTTTAACAATTGTAGCGTTTGTTGATGGGTGGGGCATAAAGCGGTTTTACAAAACCGCCCACCTGTTTGTGCCTATTGGCTCATAAACTCGTTTACTGAGATGACCTTGGCGTAGGGGGAAGAGAGTGCGGCCATAAAGGAAGCATGAACCATTTGCGCTTCGATCTTAACGCCTTTAAATTCGAGATCGCGAGTAGTACATGCATCAGAAATCACGGTACATTGATAACCCAGGTCAAATCCCGCACGAGTCGTTGCATCAATACACATATGGCTCATTGCGCCACAAATGACGATCTCTTTCAAACTCAGACCGTTGAGCTTGTCTGACAACTCGGTTTCACGAAATGCGTTTGGAAAATGTTTGGTGATGATCGCCTCCCCTGCAAGGGGCGCAACTGAATCGTGAGTTTTGACACCATCCGTGTCAGGTCGGAAAAAAGTAGCGTTGGGTCCCATTGAAATGTGTTGTAAGTGAAAAACGGGCAGTTGCATTTTTCTAAAATATTCCAGCATTAATTGAGCATTTTGTGCTGCCTTGTCCATCTGGACTAATTCCATGCTGCCTTCTGGAAAATAGTCATTTTGAATATCTACTAAAATCAATGCCTGTTTCATAGCCTGCCTTTTTATACTTGTGAGAGGAGTTTCCCATGCATGAGCTGCAGTGAATTTTGTGCACTCGGAATAATCAGAATCCCATCAGTTGTCTGATCTTATCTGCATTCTCCCGGGTTGTCACTTTTTCTACGAGCAAAAATGCAACATCCAGAGCGGTTGCGGGGGAAGTGGATGTTATAATGTTCCCATCCTGGACAATTTTCTGATCTTTCACCTGGACCCCAAAATCAGCCAGTTGCCGGCGACGTTTACCATCCATCAGGTGGTATGTTGTGGCACAGCGATCTTTCAGTATGCCGCTGTTCGCCACAGGGAGCGCCCCCACACAAATTGATGCAATGATCTTGTTTTTTGTCTCAAATTCATTGATTAATCCGGAAACCTCATCTGAGTATGCATCATCATAAAAGCCAAAATCAGCAAATCCACCGGGGATGGCAAGCGCATCAAAATTATCCACATTGACATCGCTGATCAGGACATCTGGTTTAACTCTCAGACCGAATGTACAAGACGTTTCCTCCTGCAGAGCTGCGGTCACAACATTAATTGGCTCAATCCCATGGGTTCCCGCCCAACCTAAAACATCGTAAAATGCGGCTGCTTCAAAAATCTCAGTTCCTTTTATGAGCAAGAGCAAGACTTCCTTCATATCTTCCTTTTTTTCAGTTTAGTGCCAGAATAACGCTGGTTTCAACGGTGGGGGACTTCAATTTGTGAAGATCAATTGGAATCTTCAGCAAAGGATTGCGGCTTCCACAGCTTTTTTCGCATGTATTCTGGTTGTATCAAATAGCGGAACATTTGTGTGTTCCTGTTGGACTAACAAGGCGATTTCGGTACACCCAAGTATTACTGCCTCTGCACCTTGTTTGTATAACATTTTGATAATGCGAACAAACTCATTTCTGGAATCGGTTGAGATGATTCCCTGGCAAAGCTCATCATATATGACCTGATGGACAATTTCCCGATCCTCACTACCTGGCACAAGCACTTTGATTCCGTGCACCTTTTCAAGTCTGCCTTTATAGAAATCCTGTTCCATCGTAAAACGAGTTCCCAGCAAACCCACTGTAGAGAGATCTTTCTCCTTTATTTCTTCTGCAGTGGCATCCGCAATATGGAGCAGGGGGATTTCAATGGTCGCTTCAATCTCGGGTGCAACTTTATGCATCGTATTTGTACAGATCAGGATAAAATCAGCACCTCCCGTTTCCAGGCGTTGAGCAGCACTGCCCAGAATTTCAGCCGTTTCAACCCATCTATCCAAATGCTGCAGTTCTTCTATTTCCGCGAAGTCCACACTGTATAAAAGGATCTTTGCGGAATGCAAACCGCCAAGATTTTTTTTAATGCCTTCATTTATTGCTCTGTAGTAGGTAGCTGTGGACTCCCAACTCATACCCCCCAGTAGTCCGATTGTTTTCATAAAATGTATCCTGCTTTTTTTTAAGATTTTGAGTAACTATTCACCACTTTTGCAGAGCCGAGGGGACCATGATTCAAAACGTTGGAAAACAGGACGTTTTCCAACAGCTCCAGGGATGGATTCATGCGTGTTTTGAATCATGGTCCCCTCGGCGGAGCGCATACTGAATAGTCACGATTTTGATCACCAATGCCCCTAAGGCAGAACAACCTGTGATTTACTCTTTCAGTGCATTCTGGATCACCTGTTTCAGGCTCTCTATGTCTATTTCATCTTTTTTTCTGAAATTGAGACACCCTTTTCCATGTTTTATTTCCGGATGATTTGCCAGGTAATCTGCAATTTTATCCGTGCTACACGTATAGATGGACCAGTAGTTTTTCTGATTACCAATTGAAAACCAGCCGCTTGCGGACTCGTAAGTTGGCATCTTATATTTCAGGCTCACCCGGGATTGGGGAAATAATTCCAGTACGAGTTTGTGGACTACCAGTGCTTTTAGACGCCTGTCTTCCGGCATTTCATCGAAATATCGGTCAGTTTCCATTTTTTTTCTTTGTATGGCAATCTGTTGGATCTGCTCTATCACAATGTGGAAAAAGTGAAGCCGCTGCTTCGTTGAAGAACAACCAGTCTCTGTTTTCCCTGTGTGATCGATTTTATTGTGTTACCCCGGCCTTCATCATTCTCGAAACCACCAGGTGATGAAACGGACGGATCAGGTTGAAATAAACGGGTCCTGTCCAATGGATATACGTAACTGATGTAAAAACATGAAATTTCGTGAGTCCATTACTCAAATTTTCTGTCACCACACCAAAAATAGCTGTTAAATGCTTGTCCGGAGGTGTTTCCGAAACCCAATAGGTATTCTCCTGCGCCTTGCGCACGATAAAAAATGAAGCATTTTTCCCGGGCTCAAATGGGAGATTTTCTGGCATTATTGCGGGCAGTACTTCAGGTTTTTCATGCTTTACCAAGCCAAGGAGTTTAACAACAAATTCTCTGATCCGGTATAGAACAAGAATCCACCAAGGGTAATATGAGAGCATTCCAGAAATGAAACTTCGCAAGCTTGTGTCTCCCTCAATCGTTTTGACATCCACGTGGTCAACATTCTTGAAGTAAACTTCTAACTCCTTATATTTTTGTATTTGATTCATAATTTCATCGTTTCATGCTTTGTAGGCCTCTTCCTCAGTGATATCTAAAGAAAATGAATACGTTTCTCCAGCGCGACATACCTTCTCAATTATTGGGCAGATATCAGCCCAGTCAGCCTTTATTATATATTCTTTTTCAACAACGTCCGGTCAGGTTTTTGCACAACAAAAGCCTAACCGGACGTTGTTGAATAATTCTATCTGACAATATTCCGATTTTTGTCGATCCAGTATCCCCAAGCCACCAAAAGCCATTGAGACAGCCCCACAAATGCTATGGGCTCAGCCGATGGAGGAGGGGGCCCAAGCAAATTAAAAACATATATGGCAACTAAAAATATCAGCAAACTCCATAAACTAATCCACCCCGTTCTGTTTTTTGATCGGGTCATTTTCAGATATAAAAATGCGCCGATAGTGAATATTGCGCCCTCAAGCACTATTGTAAAAAAAACCGAATTCCACAATCCAAATCCTACTTTGAAGTCACTCCAGATGGTTAAGGGTAAATCAGGTCTGTGAGTGATCAAGTCCAGAATCCAGTGACTCATAACCAGGGCTCCCAGCAATATAGCGCCTCTGGCATTTTTCCGAATCAGGAAGTAGGTGTTTCCGAATAAACATGACCAGACAAAAACAGAAAGGAAACCGTGTGAAAAAGGGTAGTAGACAAAGTCCAAAGGTGTAAAAGCGGTATTGCCCGGATCAAGTTTAACGCGCTCTATACCAAGTATTAAAAATATTGGCCATAATAGATCGATAAACTGGGAGGCGAAAAAGAGGGTACCCAGAGATAGTTTTTGATCAATTTTTTTTGCAGCCAATCCAACACCAAAATGTCCAATAAACATGGATTCCTCCTGACTTGAATTTTACTCTTTTAATCAATATAAATGGTGCCAGCGTACAGTGTCAAAACAAACTGTGACGCTTGCTCATGTTGAGCACATCAGGCCAGACAACCCGGAAAGTAAGATCGGTAGGGTCGCGGTAAAGCAGGATACTCGATATTTCTTAGCTTTATTGAATTAATGCATCTCCACGAAAAATCAGGTAAAAAAGCCCCCAGACGCCAAATATGGTATAAGCTCCTACAAAAATCCAAATTTCAGGGCCTGGAATATAA
>Ga0233430_1005994_pt1 | contig 10218 bp, 9 predicted proteins | sample SI_118_April2016_2_FD_179883 | JGI IMG/M metagenome (GOLD analysis project Ga0233430, IMG submission 179883) | Seawater microbial communities from Saanich Inlet, British Columbia, Canada - SI_118_April2016_150_MG | ecosystem: Environmental > Aquatic > Marine > Inlet | place: Canada: British... | reverse complement strand
GACACTCTACAATGTTTATGTGGCCTGCAGGTGACCGTGAACTCTTAATTGATCTTATGGAAAAAATGACTGGTGCAAGAGTTACACATGCACATTTTGTCCCAGGAGGAGTTAGAAATGATTTACCACCAAACTTTGAAGATGTTTGTTTACGTCATGTTAATTATTTTGAAAAACGTATCAAAGAATACTCTGCAGTATTTTATGATAATCCAATCTTAATTGCAAGAACTAGAGATACTGGTGTTTTATCACGACAAGATGCAATAAGACTTGGAACAACTGGTTCTGTTCTTCGTGCAAGTGGTGTTGATTATGATCTTAGAAAGAAAGAACCCTATGATGCTTATGATGAATTAGATATTCACACTAATGTAATGAAGGAAGGTGATTCTTACGCAAGATCTAGAATCCCATGGCTTGACATGATGGAGAGTTGTAACATAATTCGACAAGCATTACAAAAAATGCCAAAGTCCGGATCTGTTCGAGTTAAATTAAAACCAAATCCAAAAGGAAAAGGAGATCAAACAGTATACAAACGTGTAGAATCTGGTAGAGGTTCTTTGGGATGCTATGTGGTTTCTAATGGTAAACCAGAACCATATAGGCTGAAACTTAGTGTTCCTTCTTTTAGAAATTTGATTGCATTACCATATCTTCTCAAAGGAGAAAAACTTGGTAACATGCCATCTGTTTATTGGAGTCTGAATTATTGGCCAGTGGAGGCAGACCGATAAATGTCCGTAATTGCACCAAAATTCAAACTAAGTGAATTTGTCAAATCATTACTTGATACTATTTTCTGGGTAATATTGATACTAAATCTAATTGGACTTCCTCTAATTTTCATGATTTTATTTGTAATTCCTATGCCTGTCATTCATGGTGAATTACTAACACCATTCCTTGCACTTTCATGGATTGCGGATCCTTCACGAACTTTACCAATTGTTCAAGCATTCATGGAAACTGACATGTTTAGAGTAATGGCATTTCCTGGATTTGGTTTTGCAGCATTACTAGCTGCTGGAACAATTTTTGTTGAAAGAAAGATGATGGCAAAAATTCAATTAAGAGTTGGACCATTTTATTGTGGTAAATTTGAAGGCATCTTACAATTAATGGGTGATGGCTTAAAATTAATTTCAAAAGAAATTATTATTCCTGCCAAAGCAGATAAACCAATTTTTTGGGCAGCTCCTGTAATTTTTGTAGCAGCTGCTGCAGCATTTGTTGCATTAATTCCAGTTGCTCCGGGTTGGGTAGTAGCAGATGTTGATTTAGGATTACTAGCAGTATTTGCTGTAATTGGATTCTTCCCAATTATTACTATTCTTTCAGCATGGTCTGCAAATAGTAAATATCCATTCATTGGAGGAATTAGAGCATTATTCCAAATGGTTTCATTTGAAATTCCATTAATTTTGTCTTTGTTGGGAGTTGTAATTTTAACTGGTTCACTTAACTTGTCTGAAATTGCAGCAAGTCAATCAAATTTCCCATGGATAATATTTTTGCCAGTTGGTGCAATTGTGTTTTTTATTACAATGCTTGCAGAATTAGAACGAATTCCATTTGATTTACCTGAAGCTGAAAGTGAAATTGTAGCTGGTTGGTTAACTGAATTATCTGGAATGATGTATGGTCTTGTTCAATTAGGAACTTATTTGAAACTTTATGCATTTGCAGGTTTGTTTGTTGTGTTGTTCCTTGGTGGATGGAACGGTCCAACGATTGTACCTCCTTTACCAATTGAAATGATTGAACATGGAATTGAAATGGGTCCAATTACACTAAAAATTGCTGGATTAGCACCATTACTTACTGATATAATTACTCCTGAAATGATAAATGGAACACTTTGGTTTGTTCTTAAAACAGTTGGAGTAATCTTCTTTATTATTTTACCACGAGGTGTTTTCCCAAGAATTAGAGTTGATATGTTGTTGAATCTTGGTTGGGGTAAATTAATTGGATTATCCTTTGTTAACATCTTTATTGCATTAGGCTTGCTTTACGCTGGAGTCTTGGGACCGGGAGGATTACAATAATGGGAACTGCTACAGGTATTATTCGTGCACTAAATTCTGGAATTAAACATCTTGCAGTAAAACGATTTACTCTACGATATCCTGAAGAAAAATTAAAGTTTGTAGGTGATGGTTATCAGTTTGATCCATCCACTGGTGTTGGAATTGCAGGATTAAAAGGACGACATATGTTGTTTCATGATCACTGCACTGGTTGTCAATTATGCTCAATTGCATGTGAAGGAGTTGCAGAAGCTATTGCAATGGTAAAAGTTCCAGAAGAACAAAAACAAAACAAGAAAGCAATTATGCCTCAAATTGATTATGGTAAATGTGTTTTTTGTGGACTTTGTGTTGATGCATGTCCATTTTATGCACTATACATGACAAATGATTATGAATTATCTTCATTTTCCAAAGAAGGACTGATTTACACTCCTGCACAATTACAGGTTAAACCATACGTTGCACAGGATAGTGAAATCCAAATTACTGATAGAGGTGCAACACATGGCTGATGTAGTATTTTTAGCTTTAGCTGTAATTACAATTGGTTCTGCAATTGCTGCACTTGAAATGAGATCATTAATTTATGGTTCAATCGCATTGATGGGAACTCTTGGTGGAGTTGCTGGATTCTTCTTTTTGTTAGATGCTCCATTTGTTGCATTATTCCAAATAGCAGTCTATGTTGGCTCTATTGCAGTTTTAATTTTGTTTACTGTTATGTTAGTAAAAAGAGAACTCATATTCAAAAAAATTGAAGACAGGAGAAGAAAGTTTGCAGGAATTGGATTGATGCTTATTGTAATGGTATCTTTAGGTGCAGTGTTTTTGGATTCTGGAATTAAAACAATTACAACTGATGAACCCCAAGTTAATTTTAGAGATATCGGTACTGACTTTGTAACTTATTATTGGCCTGCATTAATTTTGATGGGATTAATTTTAGCAGGTTCTGTAACTGGAGCACTAGTATTAGCAAGACGAGAGGATGTGGAAAATGAGCGAACTAATTGATTATACTCTAGTATCTGTTGCCTTGTTGGGCATAGGAATTTACGGTCTTGCCGTAAAACGTAATTTCATTAGAATGTTATTTGCTGTAGAAATTATTATCAATGCTGCAAATCTTAATCTTGTTGCATTTGGTAGATTCTTACCTCATAGTGGTGGACAGACTTTGGCATTATTCTCAATTGCAATTGCCGCAGCTGAGGTAGCAGTTGGATTATCATTAATAATTGTGGCTTACCGTATGTACCAAAATGTAGATGTTGCAGACTTTAGGAGTTTGAAAGGATAATGGAATATGCATTATTACAGGCAGTTATACTGCCCCTACTATTAGCACCGGTAGCTTATATCATTGGAAGAAGATTGGGTCCTACACCTGCAATGTGGTTTACATTTGCTGTTTTACTGTACACAACAATTCTTGTAATTAATGCTGCACTTTCTGGAACTGTAGAAGAACATTATCCATGGACAACACAATTTGGTGAGTTTGGTTTCTTGATGGATGGTTTAGCATCACCATTTGCAATAATCATTTACGTATTATCTACAATCTTGGTGCTTTATTCAAAACCATACATGCTTCACATATTCCATCATCAATTCGAAGAAGAAAATAATATCAATCCATCTGCAAGTGGACAAACTTCAGTTGTTGAATCATCTGCTCTTTCAAATTATGTAAATGCAAAATCTGGACTTTACTTTGCACTTTATCTTCTTTTTGCAATGGGAATGCTTGGAACAGTTCTTGCAACAAACCTGATTGAATTCTTTGTATTTTTTGAAATAATGTTAATTCCTGGTTTCTTCTTAGTTGCCCTTTGGGGTGCTGGTAATAGAAGAAAGATTGGTTTAATGTTCTTGTTTTGGACTCATGCGGGTGCAGTTGTTTTACTATTGGGCTTTTTGATGATTGGTTTGACTGTTGGAAGTTTCGACTTTGCAGACATCAACGAATCAGATATTCCTCAAGACATTGCGATGATTTCTGCAGTTGCAATTGCGTTAGGTCTTGGTGTAAAGCTAGCAGTCTTCATGTTCCACATTTGGCTTCCATATGTCCATGGTGCTGCACCGACACCAATCAGTGCATTATTGTCTCCTGCAATGATCGGAATTGGTGCTTATGGTATTTTTAGATTAATTGTTGAATTTTTGCCTGCAACCTTTGCTGATTTGTCAATATGGTTTTACGTTTGGGGAATTGTTACAATGATTTATGGTGGCGCAATGGCGCTAATGCAAGATGACATAAAACGTCTCCTTGCTTATTCTAGTATAAGCCAAATGGGTTATCTTTTGTTTGGTATTGGTTCAATGTCTGCACTAGGTCTTGCAGGAGCTGAGATGATGTATGTAACACACGCAATTGGAAAAGGAATCCTCTTCATGATGGCTGGAATTATTATCGTTAAAGTCGGAACTAGGAGTCTCTCAAAACTTGGTGGATTAGCTGGAAAGATGCCAATTACAGCAGTATGTGCAGTAATCGGTGCCTTGACAATAATGGGTATACCTCCAACTAGTGGATTCATGGGCGAATGGGTTCTATTTGCTGGTGCATTACAAACTGCAATTGAAGAAGGTTCTACACTAAGAGCAGTAGGATTTGGTTTAGCTCTTGTCGCAACTGTTCTAACAATGTCTTATCTTCTATGGATGCTAAAACGTATTTTCTTTGGAAAAACACCTGAACATCTTGAAAATGTAAAAGAAGGAAGTTGGTACATGACTGCACCAATGATGGTGTTGGCAGGATTTTCTATTGTAGTTGGAATCTATCCTGACATATTTTACAAAACAATACTTCCGTACATGAATGGAGTGTTGGGGGTTTAGATTATGGTAACTGAGATTATGGGATTTGAAATTGGAACAACCAGTGCTTGGTTAGTTTGGATTTTACCATTTGCAGCAGCTATGATTATTCCGGGTATTGGAAAATTATCAAAACATGCAACAGGATATGTTGCAGTAGCATTTGCATTAATGAGTGCTGTATCTGCAGCAACAATGATTCCAGTAGCTCTTGAGGCAGCTGAATTACATCATCAAGTAATGTGGATAGAGTCACTTGGTCTAAAGGGCGGAGTCTTAGCAGACCCACTTTCAATTATAATGGCCAATGTAGTTGGTTGGATTTCATTCCTCATTATGATTTACAGTACAGGATACATGAAAGGCGATAAAGACATTACAAGATTTTGGTTCTGGATGATGTTCTTTATTGGTTCTATGCAATTAATTGTATTATCTGATAACTTACTTCAAGTGTTCTTTGGTTGGGAAGGTGTAGGACTTGCGTCGTATGCGTTGATCAGCTTTTGGTATCGTGATAAGAAGAAAGATCATGTTGGTGTTGAAGGACGAACTGTTCTTGGAATGTTAGATTACTATTCCCCAACTCATGCTGGTATGAAGGCATTCATCATGACAAAAGTTGGTGATGTAATGATGATTGCAGGCATGCTTTTGATATTTTTGTTTGCAGGAACTTTTGGATTTAAAGAATTGTTGGGAGATACTTCATGGGCAACTGCAATGTCTGCTCAAGGACTTTTGGTACCTGCATTTGTTTTACTTTTTGGTGGTGCGATGGGAAAGTCTGCACAATTCCCATTAAACGAATGGTTGTTAGAAGCAATGACTGGGCCGACTGCTGTATCTGCATTGATTCATGCAGCAACAATGGTAAAGGCTGGTGTATTCTTAGTTGCAAGACTGGGACCTCTTGTTTTTGCATTAGGAGCCGCAGGAATTCTTGCAGATCAATTCTTTGAGATAATTGCATGGGTTGGTGCGATTACTGCATTATTGTTAGCAACACAAGCGATGGTCAATCCTGAAATTAAGAAAGTTCTTGCTTATTCAACTGGTTCTCAAATTGGTTATATGATGATGGCATTAGGTGTTGCAGGATTATCTTATCAATATGTTGATGGATATACTGCAGGATTCTTCCATTTAATTTCTCACGCAATGTTCAAAGCTTCATTATTCATGGCAGCTGGTGCAATATTGCATACAGTTGGTTCTAGATTTATGACAGATATGGGTGGTCTACGAAAGACAATGAAGAAAACTTATGCATTCATGTGGGCAGCTGGTCTTGGTCTAATGGGCGCTCCATTTATCACAACAGGTTTCTGGAGTAAGGATGCAATCTTTGCTGCAGTTTATGAATCTGGAAATGAATGGGCTTTACCACTTTATTGTATTGCTGTATTAACTGCAGTCATCACTGCTTTCTATACCATGAGAATGATGGGATTGGTCTTCTTTGGAAATAAGAGTAAACATATCCAAAAGATGGAAGAAGAAGGACATCATGTCCATGAGGCATCATTGTCAATGTGGATTCCATATGGAATTCTTGCAGTTCTTACTATTGGAGTTGGTCTAGTTGGATTATCTGCAGAAGAAGGACTTCATCATACATTTGTAGAGTACCTTGATCATTCTTACGGTATTCATTCTGCACATGTTGCCAGTGAACCATCAATTCTACCAGAATTCTTACAAGGACTCAATCCAGTTGCACTTGGTTCATCATTGATAGCATTTGCAATAGGGGCAGGATTAGGTTATATTTTCTATATTGGTAGATGGGTTGATCCTGTAAAGGTTGTAAACTCTAACATTGTATTTTACTCATTTCATAAACTTCTCTTAAACAGATGGTACCTTAATGCTATGGTGTATTGGTGCTTTGTTGCAGCACCATTATGGTTAGCAAGAGGTGTATTCAGATACTTTGAAAGGACAGCTATAGATTATGGTATGAATGATGGATTCCAGAAAGCAATTGGATGGAGCGCAAAAGTTGTACAAGGAACTCAAACTGGTGTATCTCAATCATATCTATTCGTATTTGGAGCAGGACTACTATTCGTAGTTTTGATATTGTTGATATAGGTGATATGAGATGTTAGAGATTACTTCCACCCCATTAGTTATTATGGCAATATTGGGAACTGTCGGAATTCTTCTTCCAATTATTAGTATTGTGAGAAAAGAAAAAGGTTCTAACTCATTTTATGCTGTGATTGCATTTGCAGCATTAATTGTATCGATGGGATATGTTGGTTATCAATTCTTAAATGAAAACGTAGCACCCGCTGCTCTTTTTTCTGAAGATGTAATAGTAGATGACGCATTTGGTGGACTATTTGCAATTGCAATGCTAATTGTTGCCTTGTTCACTACTGTTGGTTCTTTTAATTATATGAGAAAACATAATTCTCCGGCTGTATACTATTCTCTAATTTTACTTGCAACAATTGGTATGGTGTTAGTTGCATATTCTACTGATTTGGTGATGTTGTTTGTTGCATGGGAATTAATGAGTATTCCAACATATGTTTTGGTTGGATTCATGAAAAGGAATCCAAGCTCAAATGAGGCTGCTCTAAAGTATTTCTTGTTTGGTGCATTATCCTCTGCAATCATAGTTTACGGAATTTCAATTTCATATGGATTAACTGGTTCTACAAATATTGGAGAAGTAATTCAAGGGTATTCTACACTTGATCCTTCGCTGTTCCCTCTTGCGTTACTTTCAGTTGGAATGTTTATCGCAGGATTTGGATTCAAGATGGGACTTGTACCTTTCCATCAATGGCTTCCTGATACCTATGAAGGTGCACCACCTCCAATTACCGCATTACTTGCAGCAGCTACAAAGAAAGCAGGATTTGCTGCAACCATAAGGATTGTTGTTCTTGGAATGGTTGTTTTACATCTTGATTGGACGCTAGCTCTTGGAGTTATTGCCGTAATGACAATGACTATTGGTAATATTGCAGCTATTATGCAAAAGAATCTCGCAAGAATGTTGGCATATTCTAGTATTGCACATGCAGGATACATCTTGATTGGTCTTGCAGTTGCACCTCATACTTCCCTTGGTTTACAAGGTTCTTTGTATCACATTCTAAATCATGCCGTGATGAAGGGAATGGCTTTCATTGCAATTGCAGGAATTGTAACCACTCTTGCTGTTACTCATATTGATAAACTAAAGGGTCTTGGAAGAAGAATGCCAATTACTGCTCTTGCTTTGGTAATCTCATTATTTGCATTGGCTGGAGTTCCTCCGCTTGCAGGATTTTGGAGTAAATTGATGTTATTTGGTAGTGCATTGGATGCTGGTTCTACTTTGTGGTGGGCACCATGGTTAGCTATTGCTGGTGTTCTTAACAGTGCATTGTCTCTTGCTTACTATGGTTGGATTACAAGAAAGATGTACTTTGAAGGAGAAACTGAGAAGAGAGTTAAAGAACCAAAATCAATTATTGCTGTAATGATTACTGCAACTATTTTCTTGATAGGATTTGGTGTATATCCAGAACCAATTATGAAATTTGTAGAATTTGCAACTCCTGTAATTAGTTTAGGTATTATGCCTTAAACGAAGTAAATTTAATTAAATTTTCAAGATTATTTTTTGCGTCACTATCTGGTATTATTCTTAATGCTGTTCTAGCTTTTTCAGCATATTCTTTTAACAATTCCTCCATTTTATTAAAAACATCTCTAGGATCTGAAGTCTTTTTGATCAAAATATTAAATAATTTTTCTTCATTTTTCCAATCAAACAAATCATCTCTAATTTGATATGCTATTCCAAGATTTATTCCGTATTTAGATAATGCTTCAATTTGATCTTCAGCCCCATTTGCAATAATTGCTCCTGTTCTAGCTGCAACCTCAAATGCGGTTGCAGTTTTGTATTCGATTACTTTGAGATAATCATCAAATGTAACATCATCACTATTTTCTAATCTGGTTTCAATCATTTCACCCTCACTCATCAGCATTGCAGTAGTGGCTAAGTCCTTTGTAATTCTGGCATTATCTAATTTGGAACATATTGCTAGAATCAATCCCAAAACAAAGTCTCCTGTTAGCACACTAGTGTTGTATCCAAATTTGATATGAAATGGATCTTTTTGTCTTCTCATAGTTTCATTATCTATGATATCATCATGGATTATGGATTCCATGTGTAAAAATTCAACAGCACACGATGCTGACAATGTATTGTCATCAATTTTACCAACACATTCAGCTGCCAATGTCAAAATAATAGGTCTGATTCGTTTTCCACCTTCTAATGAGTATTTTAGAGGTTCAATAAACTCTGATTCTGAATAAAGATCTAATTCTTTGTTTAAAGCTAGATCAATTTTTTTAATATATTCGCCATATGTTTCAAGTAAAGGATTAATCTCGATATTTTTTCTGTCCAAGATAGCCTAATCAAAAAACTTTTTCATTACTAATTAAATCTTGAGAGGAAATTTTAAAATGTATGCTCCTATCGGGATTTGAACCCGAGTCTCAGGCGTGAAAGGCCTAAATGCTTGACCGGACTACACTATAGGAACCTGATTTACTGTTTTATTTTCACCATAAAATCTTTTTGCAACCACAAAGATATTTTATTGGCAAGTTTGGTGTTGAATTATGGATATAATTAAAAAAATAGATGCAATGATTGAAGAAAGAAGTTTACTAAAACACCCATTTTACCAAATGTGGTCTGATGGAAAATTAACACAGGAATCTTTAGCAGGTTATTCAAAAGAATATTTTCAACTTGTAAAAGCCGTTCCTTCTTTTATGACTCCTATTATTGAAAAATCCCCTGATTCAGTATCCAATGAATTAGTTGATAATCAACAAGAAGAATCTGATCACATTAAACCATGGATTTCTTTTGCGGGTGAACTTGGAATATCTGAAGAAGAATTGATTTCATATCCTGGAACCGCTAAAACACAAAAAGCTGTATCTGATTTGAATCAATTAATGGACACTTTTGATGGTGGAGCATGTGCAATGTATGCCTTTGAAAAGGAAATTCCCAAAATCAGTCAAACAAAACTTGATGGATTGGCAGAATTCTATGGAATGACAAGTAACGAAGCTACAGAATACTTCAAACTTCATACTGAAGCTGATATTAGACATGCAGCATCATGGAGAAATATCTTGGAAAAATCCTCAGTTGATACTAGTAACTTGATTGAAATTGCAGATAAATCAATTTCAGCACAAAATTTGTTGCTTGATAGTTGCTATGAAGAATACTGTTAATCTCATAACATTTTATACCTGAGAAAAAATTTATTTCGTTAGGGCCCGTAACTCAGCTTGGTAG
>Ga0233430_1005986_pt1 | contig 10229 bp, 8 predicted proteins | sample SI_118_April2016_2_FD_179883 | JGI IMG/M metagenome (GOLD analysis project Ga0233430, IMG submission 179883) | Seawater microbial communities from Saanich Inlet, British Columbia, Canada - SI_118_April2016_150_MG | ecosystem: Environmental > Aquatic > Marine > Inlet | place: Canada: British... | reverse complement strand
AGGACCGTCGCTGCAAAAGCCGCTGAGGAATTGAAAGCGGCCAACAACGACATCTCGATTATCTATTGCCTGACGACCGGGCTGGATGTGCGTGGGGATGAAGTCATCGCCGGGATCGAAAGTGTTTTTGGACCCGACATTCCGATTATTGGTGCCACTGCTGCAGACAACGGCAAGGCCAAAAAGACTTTTCAGTTCCACAACGACAAGGTCATGGAAAATGGCATTGTGCTGGTTGGCTTCGCAGACCCTTCACTGGAACTGGTCATGGGCATTCATCATGGATCGGTGCCGCTGGCAGGTATGACAATGGAAGTCACCAAATCGGACGGTAATCAGATTTTGGAACTGGATGGTAAACCCTCCTGGCCAACCCTGATGAGCAAGGTTGGCTTGCCCATTGAAACGCCACCGGCTGAATGTATGGGTATATCGGGTCGCGGCATTGATCTGGTCTCGCCAGAGCAAAAAGCCTATGACAATCCCCAGGTTCTGCGTGCCACATTTGAAGTCAGTGACGACAATCAGACATTTTCCTGGCCGACAAGTTGCCCCGAAGGCAGCAAGGTTGTGTTGATGCAGCGGGACGAAGACCTGATCTTTGACGGCGTTGACCGCATGACTACACGCATGAACGAAGCCTACAAGGAACGCAAACCGGAAGCTGTTTTCCATGCTGACTGCATGGCGCGTGGACGCCTGACATTTGACCGGGTGCTGAAAGACGAGATCATGGCAAAAATCCAGCATCCGATTTGTGGGGATACGGAAGTTCCGTGGCTGGGCGTTTACGGGTACAGCGAATATGCACCTGTTGCCGGGCGCAATGAATTTCACAGTTTCACCACATCGGTATTTTCACTGGTGCGTAAAGAAGGCGCATAGGATATTGCCTCAAACGGTATGACTGAAGCGGAAAACAAGCGTAGTTACGAGGAGTTGCAGGCGATATGTGAACGGCTGGAGGCCGAAGGTGGCCGCCATCTGGTCATTCAACGTGACCTCAGCCGGACCAAGGATCGGCTGGACCGCGAGTTGATGCGCTTCAAGGCGATCCAGAAGTTCATCGCCGATGGACTTGAAGTTTCAACGGTTGCCGAATTCAACACCCTGACACTTGAATCCATTATCGAAGCGTTTGAATTTGAAGTGGCACTTGTCCTGCGCACAACCAATGATCCCGAAAGCCTGGTCGCCGTTGGCGAGTTTGGTTTCGACGACCCACCAGCCCTGTTGCCGTTTTCGCCTGACTGGATTGACCTGGACGACACCCGTATTTTTGATGCGGCGGACCCGTTGCTGGAAAACTGGCGGGAATTGCAGTTGGCCCAGGCAATCGTCTGCCCCCTGACCGACAAATCCGGTCATTTTAACGGTGCCATTCTGGCAGGTGTCACCGTTGAAAGTGCAGATTTTTTTGAACCTATTTCCGAGGAACACAAATCAGCCTTTTCTGTTCTGGTGCGTCAGGCCAGTGCGCTGTGGACCAATCGGGAATTGAATGAAGACATCAAGTCTCACAACGAACGCCTGGTCGACCTGACCAGCTCCTACAGCCGATTTGTGCCCTTTCAGTTTCTGGAGCTTCTGAACCGCGAAAGCATCGAGGAAATTGGCGCAGGCGATGCTGCCGGTCTGGAAATGAATGTGTTGTTCGCCGATATTCGCGGCTTCACGACCATGTCGGAAAAACTTGGTCCGCAAGGGGCCTTCGCCATGCTCAATGAATTCCTGTCGGCAGTGGAACCGGCCATCGAACAGGAAAATGGTTTCGTAAACCAGTATCAGGGTGATGCCATTATGGCGCTGTTTCCAGGCGAAGCCGATGCCGCCTTGCGCTGTGCCGTTGCCATGCTGAAAGAAACCCAGGGGCTGAATGTGCGTCGCAAAAGCCGGGGAGAAGACGAAATCCGCTTTGGCCTTGGCATTACCAGTGGCCCCTTGATGTTGGGGGCTATCGGCGGTGGGCAGCGACTGGAATCAAATGTGGTCGGGGACACCGCGAACCTGTCGGCACGTACCGAAAGCATGACCAAACTGTTCGGGGCACAAATTCTGTTTACCAGCCACACCATGGAACGTTTGCAGGATCCCGGGAAATTCGAAATTCGCGAACTGGATCAGGTTATTGTGGTTGGTCGGGAAACAGCGGTTACAGTTTACGAACTGATGGATATGAATGATCCAGACCTCAAGGCCCAGAAACAACAAATCCAGTCACAGTTTGAAAAAGGCCTTGAACATTACCGGGCCGGCGAATTCCTGCCAGCCTGTAAACGCTTTGAAGCCTGCGTTGCCATGGCCCCTGACGACCAGGCGGCAGCACTTTATATTGAACGCTGTCGCGGCCATGTGGAAAATCCACCATCCGGGGACTGGACCGGCTTAACAGTAATGGGACAGAAGTAGGAACCTGAGGGCCTTTATTGCCCGTTCAGATATACATATCCCGCAGCACATTTTTCTGGATTTTACCGATGGCGGTTTTTGGCAAGTCGTCGACGACTTTCAGAACCCGTGGCAATTTAAAACGCGCGAGGTTGGCTTCGCAGAATGTCATAAGTTCTTCGTTGTCGACTTTGGCACCATTGCGCAAACAAATATGGGCGGCAATGACTTCGCCCCAGGTATCATCCGGGACACCAAACACAGCGCATTCCGCCACAGCCGGATGTTTGTGCAGGACATTTTCAATTTCCCTCGGGTAGATGTTTTCACCACCGGAAATCACCATATCCTTGGCCCGGTCGACCAACCTGATATATCCATCTTCATCCATGACCCCGACATCACCGGTGCAGCCCCAGCCGTTTTTGAACCAGGCTTCGGTTTGTTCCGGGTCGTTATAATAGCCCTTCATATTGTGGTCGCCGCGACTGGCGATTTCGCCGACTTCACCGGGGGGCAGGGGCTGGCCATCGGCGGAGAGGATCGCAACTTCGATACCTCTGGGGGCGCGCCCCAGGGTCGCAACCTGGTCGGGGGCAAGATCAGCCCGGAACATCGACAAGGGGCAGGTTTCGGTCTGGCCGTAATTGTTGGCCAGCTCCAGGCCTGGAAAACGCTCAAGCAATTCAGCCAGCAAAGCCGGGGGCATGGCTGATCCGCCATAGGCAATTTTCTTCAGGTTACGAAAAACAGCTTCATCAAAATCGGGATCGTTCAGCAGCATGACAATCTGTGTCGGCACCAGAAACGCCGCCGTGATCTGGTGTTCGCGGACAGCATCCAGAAAAGCACCGGCGCTCCATTTCGGGATCAATACAGCCGTCGCACCCTGCAAAACAACGGGCTGATACCATACAAACAAACCGGCGGAATGAAACAGGGGGGTGGTTATGGCAGCGATATCGCTTTCCAGCACATTTTGCTCGTCCGCACCAACAAAGCTTGAAATCAGACGTGCCCGGTGGTCGACGATGGCCCCCTTGGGAAATCCGGTCGTGCCACCTGTGAAAGTAATGGCGTAAAGATCAGACCCGACGATCTCAACGGGCGGGGTATCCGCTGACGACTGATCCAGCATTTCTGCAAAAGTGGTATAGCCGCTGGGGCATGCCATTTCGCCCAGGATGTCTTCTATGACGATCAGGTGCTTTACATCGGGGCATTCAGCTAGGGCTTCTTCAGCGATCTCAAGGAACGCTGCTTCGACGATCAGCACTTCGCTGTCTGATTTATTCAATACAAATGTCAGTTCACTGGCTATATAGCGGGTGGAAGCATGCACAAGGACATAGCCGGTACGTGCCGCGCCAAAATACGTCAGGGTATAGGCCGGTACATTGCGGGCCATGATCGCAACCTTGGCACCCTTATTCAGACCCAGGGCCAGCAAGGCATTGGCACACCTGTTGGCATCCGCATCTATTTGCGCAAATGTCAGGCTTTCCGATCCACAAATCAGCCCGGTCTTGTCTGGCAGACGCGCAGCTGTGCGCGCCAGTACATCACCGGTTACCCGGATATCCGGCCAGTCAGGGGCAGCTTGATTTTCAGCTTCATGTTCCACGGGACGAATGATGGTCGAAAGACCACATTGTTTGCAAGCCCTATTGTTGGGTAATCCAACAATTTATCATTCAGTAGCTCGTTTGCCTGTTAATTCGTGCTCGATCGCACTGCGCGGCGGAAAAATAGCCAGAACAAGGCTATGGCAATCAGGCCTTCCAGCCCCATCAAAATCAGGGAAAGGCTGGTCCCCATCAGATCAGACATGTAACCCAGAATTACAAAACCAATTGGTGCGGTTCCAATGCAGATCGACAGGATACCCAGCATGCGGCTTCTCTGATCCGGTGGTGACAGGCGATAGACGATCATCACCTGGGTTGCGGCAAAAAATCCACCACCGAAGCCTGCCAACATGATACCGGGCACGACCGAGGCAATATGCTGGCCTGATCCCATAACTATGATTCCGACAAGACAGGCACTGACACCACCGATGTAATTTCCCCACATGTGGCCCACTGAACTGGCTCGACCTGCCAGAATAGCACCGATCATGGCACCCACGCCTTCTGATGCCGCAACAAGGCCGACGCCATCCGGGCTCAGGCCCAGCGTCAATTTGCCAATAACCGGAATAAGGGCCGTGAATGGAAATCCGAACAAATTGAAAATGACGGTAATGGCGAAGGCTGCCAGCAGGTCTGGCCGGTTCCGGGCGAAGCGAAACCCCCCGAGGATTTCCCGGAACAGGCCCGAGGCAACATTTTGCAGCGGGTTATTCCGCGTTGTCAGACGAAGGGCCAGAATCAGAGCGACCAAATAAAGGCACAGCGACAAGACCAATATTCCGCTGATGCCAAGGGATGCCATCAGTAAACCACCGAACAAGGGGCCAATAGCTCGGGTCATGGTGTTGCTGGCGGCATCGAACGAAAGGGCCCGTGCCAGCAAGTCTGGTCCTGCCAAAAAGCCGATCAGGTTTCGGCGAGCCGGAAAATCCGTCGTCCAGTAAAAGCCGCTGAGAATACTTGCCAGCGCAACATGCCAAAGTTCGAGATTGCCGGTTGTCGCAAGTACCACCAGCAGGCTTGACGACAAAACCATCATGGTGAGGGAATAGCGCAAAACATTTTGATGTCCGAACCGATCCACCAGGGCAGCGGTCACAACACCGAAAAGGGCGAAGGGGACAAATCGCGACAAGGTAAACACGGTGACCAGAAACGCCGATCCGGTGAGATCAAAAACATAAATGCCGAAGGCCAGAAATTCGAGCCAGCGAATGACGCCGGAAAAGATGCCAATGAGCCAGACCCGGCGAAAATCAACATTGCCCTTCAGAAATTTGAAAAATGTTTCAGACGGGTCAGTTTGATGCGCTGGTGAAGGAGCAAGGGACAATTAATCCGGCTTCCTGTATAGATCGCATCCGTCCAGACCATATGTCATTTGAAGTCTTGTTCCTTGAAGATAGAGAAGTGTCCGCAGACCCGACCCAAGCGTGACACAGGATCGATGGGTGTGCCAGTGCCGGTTAATAAGACCTGTTCAATATGACTTGTTCAATAAGACCTGGGCAATCCCATGACCTTTTCACCAATATAACTCAGGATGACTTCGCGGTTAACCGGTGCCGTGCGCATCAGGCGGACAATGGGATAAAGTTCGTAAATGCCATAATCCTCCGTGAAGCCATTGCCGCCATGCGCCTGCAGGGCGGCGTCAACGGCCTGGATACCAGCTTCGGCCCCGGCATATTTGGCCATGTTGGATGCTTCTCCGGCGGGCAGACCCTGGTCAAATTGCCAGGCTGCCTGCCGCATCATCAGTGAAGCCATTTCAACTTGTGTTTTTGCGGCCGCCAGCGGGTGCTGCACACCCTGGTGTGAGCCGATGGGCACGTCAAAAACCTCCCGCTCCGAGGCATAGGCAACGGCTTTTTCAAGGGCAAACCGTCCGATACCGCAGCACAGGGCCGCGACCAGAATGCGTTCGGGATTAAGGGCGTCAAACAGGATATCAAATCCCTTGCCGACCTCTCCGATAACATTTTCCAGACCCAGATCGACTTCATCAAAGAAGATGGAGAACTGGGTTTCCGGGATGGGCAGGTTGATATTGACGGGATGTCGCTCGACACCTTTGGCATTCAGATCGACAACAAACAGGGTGAAGCCATCGGTCTTGCGCTTGACCTCCGTGTGCGGTGTGGTCCGGGCCACGACAATGGCGTAATCACAAACATCTGCGCCAGTAATAAAGGTCTTGCTGCCCGATAACAGGAACCTGTCTTCATGGGGTTTGGCAAGGGTGTTGATCTTGATGGAGTTGGTGCCGGCTGTGGCTTCGGTAATGGCAAAACAAAAATTACTTTCACCACGGCAGGCCGCTGGCAGCCAACGCTGTTTCTGATCGTCTGTGCCGTGATCTGCGATCGGGGCCAGCGACATGGTGGGGCCAACCACCAGCATCAACATGGGTATACCGGCGTTTGACATGCCTTCCATCAGCAAGGTCATTTCCATCATGCCAAGACCGGCGCCGCCATATTCTTCCGGGATCATGGCGCCCAGAAAACCGTCGTCGGCCATCTGTTGCCACATCTCGCGGGGGAACTCGTGCTTGCGCGCCTTGTCCATCCAGTAATCATGGCCCCAGGTTCGTGCGAGTTTTTCGCCGTAGCCATAGATCATGCGCTGTTCGTCGTTCAGGGTGAAATCCATGTTGCGTCTCTTTTTGTTTATTAACTACCAATGAATTTTGGTTTGCGCTTTTCAATGAAAGCCGTAATGCCTTCATTAAAATCAAGCGTTCCGGCACTGGCGGCAAAGGCGGCTTCTTCTGCCTTCAACTGGTCGGCAATGGCGGTGTCGTGGGCGGCGTTGATCAGGCGTTTGGTATGGCCCAGGGCATGGGTGGGGCCCGTGGCCAGCCGGGCCGCGAGTTTGGCTGTTTCTGCTTTCAGATCAGCCGCCGGGACAACCCGATTGATAATCCCCACATCCTTTGCTTCTGCCGCTGTGAAGTGATCGCCCAGCATGGCGATTTCCATGGCCTTGCGAACACCGACAATACGCGTCAGGGAATGGGTTGATCCACCATCGGGGCTGGCACCGATCTTGATATAGGCAAGGGTCAGGGCCGTACTGTCGGCGGCAATGGCAAGATCGCAGGCCAGCATCAGGCTGAGACCAAACCCGGCGACGGCACCATCGACACTGACGATAACCGGCTTGTCCATGGTCTTGATCTTTTTGACGGTGCTGTGGACGGCATCAAAAACATCCAGCAGTTTTTCCTGAGCCACTTCAACGCCTTCATTCAACCAGGTCTTGAACATCATCAAATCGCCGCCAGCCATGAAATGTTCGCTGGAACTGGTCAGCACGACGCAGCGGGCGTTGGGGTCGGAGGCTGCCTTGTCGACGGTAGCAACCAGGCCTTCGGTCAATTCCATATTCAACGCATTCAGGGCCTTGGGCCTGTTCAGCGTGATGGTGGCGACAGCGTCTTTAACGTCATAGAGAACGGCATCATTGCTCATGGCGGGGGTCTCCGGTTTTGAATTTTCAAACTGAAAAAGTTCTGCACAGACTGATACTGTACGGGTTCGGGGCCATTGCACAACCAGCCAGGATTGTCTGCTTGCCTTGTTGCCCGCCATGCGCGAAAATAAGTGGTTTACTTCTCTATGGTGTTGGATTCCTCAATCCGGGTTTGTTTGTTGGTCATGCGTAAAATTTTTATCACGATCTGTTTTTCTCTGATGTTGTTCCTGATGCCGGGATTTTCAGCATCATCGGCTCTTGCGGCTGATCCTGATGTGATCCGGATCTCGACCGAGGAATATCCACCTTATACATCGAAGAATTTGCCACACGGCGGTATTGACGCGCATATTGTCGAGGAAGCTTTCGGGGCTGTTGGAATCCGCGTTGCTTATGAATATATGCCGGGCGCACGATCGATTGATCTGGCCAAATCGGGTGAGTTTGATGCGACCCTGCCGTGGGCTCACCGGAAAGACCGGGAGGCATTTTTTCATTACCCCGATCCGGTGATCGCCGTTGATGACGAATTTTTTTACCACCGTCCGGCGTTCAGGTTCAGATGGAACCCGGCCAAACCTGATTATCAGGTTCTGTCGGGAAAGGCTGTTGCGGCCATCACCGGTTATGACTATGGCCCCGGTTTTCAGAAAGCGGAAAAATCCGGGTTGATCCAGGTAACGCGGGTGCGAAGTCTCGATCTTGCTTTCAAGATGCTTGAACTTGATCGTGTTGATCTGGTGATCAGTAAGGAACGTGTGGCCTTGCACGAGCTTTCAAGGCTTTTTGGCGCGGACCAGGTGAAACGGTTTTTTCGCACGCGGGAGCATATTTCCGCCAAGGCCTATGACTATCTGATTGTGTCAAAAAAGTCCGCCCACGCCAGCTTCTTTGTCAAAGCCTTTAACCGGGGGATGGACAAGATCCGGTCGAACGGGCGCTATGGCAAGATTTTGCAGGATTTTGCTGACGGCAAGTACGCGGTATCCGGAAACTGATACGTCTGACTGGTTTCAACCCATAGCTTCGGTTACGGCAATTTTTGCGGTCAACATCATTTTTGCGACGTTCCATGTCTTGTTGAGTGCAGGTCGGTCTGTTGTGCTGTTTGTTGTGTCGCTGATGAGGCTCAGGGGATGGCAAATTCTGTAAACCAGACCCTGGACGAACGAGAAAGCGCGGATGATGTTCCGTCCGCGATATTCCGGCAGCAATCCGGTTAGTTCCTGAAAAAGGACTGTGGTCTGGCCTTTTGATCCTTGTTCCGTGATCCGAAAGATATTGAAGCCCACCAGGGTACCGTTTTGATCGCGGATCATCAGGACTTTGGCTGAAACCAGATTTTGGGCCTGAAGTTCTGCGCTCAGCCAGGCGTGGTCGTATCCGCGGTAGATAAATGAAACCAGGGCGGCGAGTTCTTCGAGGAAAGTCTCGCGGGGCTGGCCTGTCAGGCGGGTGACATCGACAACAGTGTGCTGCAGTTTTTCAGTTATTGTCGCGGGACCGGCCCAGATGATGCTGTCGGATTGTAAGGTGATTGCCTGAACACTCATGGGTCTTGCTCCTTTGCCTGTATGTCTGCCGTGTTGATGTGTACCCGTCTTGTTGAGGATCACTGTGCCGTATCCCGGAACGGAAAAGGTTTCCGGAATGTGTCTGGCGAATCCGGGCCCAAATTGTTTGCTTGACTCTGTGGTTCTGACAAATTAGAACAAAACAAGAACATTCTTCACATATCACATGGGGACACCCCCCTGACGGGAGAACCAGCAATGGCTTCTGAGGCAATGGCTATACACAAGGCAGAGGCAGACAGGGTCGCAAAAGACCAGGTTCTGGCTGGTTTGCGCGCCAGGATCGAAGGCATCGAAAAGGCAGGCAAGCTGGGGGGGCAAGGTCATCAGGCGGGTCGCAATGCGTCACCGCTGGCCCTGACCCCTGATCTGGATGCCATCCTGCCCGATGGTGGCCTGACCCGGGGCGCCTTGCATGAAGTTGTGGGCCCACCGGGTGCGCAGGGGGCGGCTGCCGGATTTGCGGCAGCCCTGATGGGTCTGGCGGCCAATAACCAGGATGGGCAGGACGGGCAGGGCGTGGTGCTGTGGTGTCGGCGACATTATGACGGCCAGGAAAATGGCGAACTGTATGGTCCCGGTCTGGCGGCCTTTGGCCTTGGGCCCGAGCGTTTGCTGGAGGTGCGGGCCGGACGTGATCATGACGTGCTGTGGGCTCTGGAAGAAGGCCTGCAAAGTACGGCCCTGTGTGCGGTGCTGGGGGAAGTCAGCGATCTCAGCTTTACCGCCAGTCGTCGTTTGCAACTGGCTGCCGAAGCGCGCGGGGTACCAGCCCTGGTGCTGCGGCATGACAGCCAGAGCCATGCCGTCAGTGCGGCCCAGACCCGCTGGCGGGTGGAATCAGAAAAGACCCGCTGGCGGGTGGAACCTGCCCGGAATGGTACAGCCGGTTACGACATTAGATGGAAGCTCAATCTGTTGCGCTGTCGTGGTGCAACAGCGGACAGCCAGTTAGAGGACTGGCAGGTGGAGTGGCGGGATGGACACTTGCACGATTGCAGGGGCCGACAGGACAGCAGAATCAGAACCGGCAACAGGACAGCGCCGCGTGATTTCGCTGTGGTTGCCAAAGCTGGCCAGCGACCGGGTTACCCGACAGAACCCGGCCTGGCGGTCTGAGCCCATGGCCGTCGTCATGGCATCCCATGGCGGC
>Ga0233430_1005969_pt1 | contig 10250 bp, 4 predicted proteins | sample SI_118_April2016_2_FD_179883 | JGI IMG/M metagenome (GOLD analysis project Ga0233430, IMG submission 179883) | Seawater microbial communities from Saanich Inlet, British Columbia, Canada - SI_118_April2016_150_MG | ecosystem: Environmental > Aquatic > Marine > Inlet | place: Canada: British... | reverse complement strand
CCAACTCAAAGAATTCCTGCTCTGCCTTGCGTATATCATTGAACTTGGTTGACTCCAGTCCTGTTGCAGCTTCGTAATAGAATTTTTCCGACTTTTCACCTACGATCAAGCCAATAGTACCATTTGAAAGTAGTAGTTGATCCGAGTCATAATAATTCTTGGTTCGAATGATTTTATCAGAATTCTTGTAGAGATTCTTTCTAAGACTGTAAGGTAAATCACTTTTAAATTCAGTTTGGATGAAGTGGTTTATTTTGACAGCACCAGAGTATTGTGCATGATAGGGTGTAAGAATTTGGAAATTGCTCAACTGTGAGCTACCATCTTTAATCTGGCCATCTTTAGACAATCCGTTCATCTGGTTCAACTGTTCTGTTAAGGATCCTTCATAACCTCGATTTACAGCTAGCTTGACAAATTCTGACCTAACCTGAGTGTATAACTCATCCATGTTAGTCCAATAGCAAGCATGGAACCCTTTCGAGATTGTATATTCTTTGTTGCGAAATTTGTCCCTAAGGGATAAGTCCACTTCCCCATTTAAACGATAGGCATTAGCCAAGTTTAAAACTTCATTTTCATTCAGTTCAGATCTGCAATTTGTCTCCAATTGGATACTGCAAGTGTGGTACTTATTATTCGTGCTGAGATAACTTATAATGTCGGAAAGCACTCTTCCATATCCGATTGCAGGCAACTGGTTTGGATCACCAACCAGAATCAATCTCTTAAATGCAGGTACTTTGAAGTTGAAAAATGAAACTAACTGTTCAAACTTCAGTAAGTCCACCATTGACATCTCATCGACAATCAGATTATTAATTGCACTAATATCTGCTAGAGTGATTTTATTACGATTAACCTCAGCAATAAATTTATCAATTGTTGATGAATTGATACCTTGAAATTCTGGATCAGATTTCAATCGTAAGGCAGCCTTCCCTGTGGGGGCTAGCAATAAATACGTCTGACCCTGCTCCTCAAATTGTTTTATGATATTGAGGATTTCATAGGATTTACCACTACCAGCACTCCCCGCCAGAACAAATGCTCGACTGGCATATATGTTTTTGTAAAGGAGGTTCCGCTCATCCAGGAATCCTTGCGTATCAAAATTCTCGCCGATGATTGCTTTTAGCTTTCGGACTGAATCGTCCAGGTATTCTTGTAGCTTTGGATATGTCTCTGAATTCTCATGTGCTCTCAGTAATTCAGAAACTTTCCCTTCTATGTTTTGTTCAGCATTGTAAACATGAGCCAAATAATAATACATGGTATCATTCGCCTCTACGAAGACAAGCTTCTGTGGTTCCTCCTGAAAATGGTTCGCGTATTCCTTCTCAAGTGGGCAGAAGAAACGCTCCGGTATTCGATAGCTTTCTCCTATCTCGTAAAAGAGCGGGTATCCCGAGAGGTCATTTTGAAGTCCTTCTGCGCTAGCAAAACAATCCCCTGTGTTTTCTAGTGTATTTAGGTGCCTCAGCAGAAGAGCCCTTATTCTTCTCTGATCAACAAAGTCCATCTCGCGCTGAATTTCGATTCGTGGTTGATAGCGAGTATCTGGAAAATAGGCGATGTCTATCTTAAAGAGATCGATGGGAGCATCTAGCTCTTCACCATAAACATTGTCATGGGAATCCTCCCAATAATCATAATCCTCGTATAGCAGATATGGATTTTTAATTATATCATTTGTGCTATGTGATCTTTCAACATCATCATCGAAATCTCTAAACCAGGATCCTGGAAGCTTAAGTTTTCCGTCAAGTACACGTTCAAATTGAAAAGTCGTCAGCGAGAGCATAGAGAGTGAGAGGAATTGCTCCTGACTCAGCCCCCACACCCTAAGTTTATCCGAAAGCTCTCGAATATGTGAAGCATAATTCCTAGAAACTTCATGATCTATAGGGTTGCTTAGAATATTGAGCAACAATTTGTCTTGGTCATTTTCCTCATCTTTAAAGTCCTCGTAAAACCTCTCCAGGACAAATTCTGGGTCCTGCTTTCTGCTCAATACTATTCTGCTCAAACTTACAAAACCTGGGAAATATGATCGTGATTCCCACGCAAATTTTAGCAGGCCTTCTACAGTATCAATCTTTTCTTGCATTAACTGAGGGTCGACGACTCCATCATTGCGACATATCAACAACGACTTCCGCATTTTACTCAGAATATAAATTGCCTCATCATCACCTATATCCATTGCCACGTACTTAAAGCACCAGTCAAGCTCCGGTTCTGTTATGGCAACTTTAATTTTTTCTAAAAATCTATCCTTCTGATCATCATCTAGTTTATTTGCTTCTTCTAGATATTCGTGGTAGGGCATTCTAATAGTTGAGTGCTCATCAAACGTCAATCTCATTGCCCAGTTAATTGTTGGGAAATTGTGATATTTTGGCTTTTTTCGAATTTTGTCGATCTCAGATTGAGGACCGAAATGTTGAATATCTGAAACTGATTCCTTGGCTCCCAGAATACCTGCTCCTACCACTAGATATTGTTGGTCCTCTTCAGTAATGGGATTGCTAAACTTGGCGTACATAAACCCAATGCTTTTGTCTTCTTGAAGTTTTCCATTGAATCTGGGAATTCGAACATCTGCAAGATTTTTTGGATAGGCACCATTTTCCTGTGCTTCATGAGCAGTTCTACAGAAAGAGACTGCAAACGGCCATGTGACCAAAGATATGGGAGGTATAGTCTGATTTATGTGGTCCAGTTTGGGAGCAGCAGGGTTGTCGTGAGCGACATCAATAGAATGCTCGCTAAACAGGTTGATTGACCAAAAACAAGGAGGTACATATTCAATATCATTTAAGGATTTTCCGCAGTGCGTGCGTTCGCTCTCAATGTTTTCATCTTTGCGGCGTCGGATGCGCTCCGACAGCAACGAATTCAAGCCACTACAATAGATATTGTTGTCCGGGTCCTCACATACTGCACCATTCCATTTATTATCGTGCCAAGCCACCCTGAGCGTCACATTTGATGCTGGACTATCATAACTGGTTGAATCATATAGCTCTGCTGTTTCTTTGCTTCTAGTATCATCAGCCTTGAGTTCTTCTATTCTTTCGACAATAGTGAGGATGATCTTTAACTGCTTTGGGGAAAGAAATTTAGCCATGCCTACCTTTTTAAGGGCAGTTCTAAGCATGCCAATATTTTTGAATGAAAAGGTATGTTTGTGCTCTGACAATTGAGCGAACTCAATAAATGCTTCCCACTCCTCAGCCTTTATACAACTAAACTCATGCTCCATGATGCCAATATCTGAAGGGTTGTTTATATCATAGTCACTCATCTTATCCCCGAAATCATTTGATAGTTTATTGCTGGATTATTCTCCCTCTTCAGAAGGACGCAAACGGTATCTTTTTACACTTTGTTTGAAGTGCATTAACTCTTTGAGGAATTGAGATGATATGACCAAATCATGTTTTTGGGAATCCTGCGTGTTTACGCTATTTTGATAAAGGTATTTTGTCATAAATGAATCTAGGAGATTAAAGGTTTCTGAGGTTGATCTCGCAGTAATTGAAAATACGCTAAATCCAAAAAGTTTTCTCTGCTCCGTCCATATTTGCTGTTTAAGCGTCCGTATAATGCCTTCGGGGGCAAACTCTGAGACCTCGAACATTATTTCAAATGGTGAGCAGTAGAACTGTTTTCCCTCAGGCATCGGGCTCTCTCTATCCCAAGCAAACCTCCCTGAAATCGTGCTCCTAAAAACAGAAAGAGAGTGAATGGTTAATGTCTTACGCAAATCAAAAAACTCCTCCTGTACAAATTCTTTAAGAGCATCTCTCATATTTTCACGGTATTGGATTTCCCCTTCCTCAAACACAAAATACTTGTCCGCCACCCCTTCTTTTAGCCCCTCAATGATCTTCAGCAACTTTTTTTCCTTAATGCAGATTGCCCTCGATAAGGAATACAATGAAAAATTATTACTCAACCTCTAGATCCTTTTTTCTTTTTGTTGATAGATTTCCCTCCGACATGAACAATAATCAGGCAATCACTGTAGCCGAGTATTTGAGGGCTCTTCCCAATAAACCTTTAAATTCTTCCTGATTAAAAAGGAGTCCCCTCATCTTCCTCTAGTTGTACTTGGTCTATTTCAGTTGAAGCTTCAGGGTTATTCCCATGTAGAATATCAAGGATAATTCGAGCTTTTTCCATATCCTTTGGGATCACCTTCTGAAATGTGCCAGTATCGTTGAAATAATAATTCAGAAAATGATCCCCATGGATTTCTGAGCTAAGCTCATATCCAAGGTGATACGCTGAGTAGCAGTTCACCGAATTGATTTCTACCGAGTTTTTTTTCACTTTATCACATAGAGCTTGGTGAAACTCAAAAAGCGACGCTTCACCCTTAAAAAATGCCAAATCATATATTGCTGTGCAATTTGTCTCACTATCCAGGGAATCGATGCTTAGCCCTATTATTTTCTCAATTTTTCCATTGATAAGCGATGTTTCTGTTTCAGGTCCACTATAGCAGCCAGCTCTTGTAATTTTCTTCTTCCCATTATAGTGAATATTGATTTTGGAAAAGGATGACTCTGTGGACAAGGTGAATTGAAGGTGATATGGCGTATCATGGATACAGCTGATTTCATATTCCTCTTCGAACAAGTCTTGTAAGGCAACCAAAACTAGTTTTTGAAGTATTTTTGAATCTTCTCTCCCTTCATGATTCGAACTTTCAACAATCAATGATTCAATCTGTTTTTCTGGAGTCAATATGTCCTTGTGCAGAGGTGTGATAGTATGTAGTCTCTGTTTCGCTCTAGTAATTGCTGTGTAGCTCCACCTCAGGCTGTCAGCGTTCAATTGTTTCCTACCCTGGAAGTCGACTATCACTTCAGGCCACTCACCACCCTGCGCTTTATGGCATGTTAGGGCATAAGCGAACTTTACTTGAAGTGCATTAAAATAAGGATCTGCCTTTATGTATTCCTTAAAAAGGGATTGCTTTGGATATAGACCTTTATGCCTCATTCGAAAATCGATGTAAAGTGCTTTTGCTTCGTCAGATGATAAAGCGCGTTCCTTATTATATAGTAGATTTTCTAAGAGGATGCATTCGAGGTCATGTGGTTCCCCTCTAAGATCAGTAAATGTAACAGTCGCTTTTCTGAAGGTCAGAGTAACGTATTTCTTGCTAGTATCTGTATTCCCTTTTTCATCATAGCCAAGAGGGATATTTCTAGATATAGTCTCAGTGTTTGCATGTTTGACGCGACCGATCTGACCATTCATAAGATCTATTTCGTAGTTATAATTGTTCCTCACGATAATTATACGGTCATCCCCAACGATCTCGCTGTTCCCAGGGAATAATCTCTTGCGGATAGCTGAGTTAAAATCAGCCGCTTGCGCATTTGAGTGAGTTACAATTATTTGGTTGGGATCAATTCCTGTACTATCACTTTCAAGATACTTATCAACTGCCTCATGAGGATCTAGCTCAAAAGTAGTATTGTTATCTACTTCAAAATCAAACCCTGGATACTTACCGGTCAACAGCATGTCCCTCAGAACAGTTGCGTTTCTTAAGATAGCTGAATTCTCATCCTGCCTTAGGACATCCGTCAACTCGGAACCTGTGGTGTTTATTCTATACTGTGCTGATAAATATTTTTTACTAAGTGCGGGCGAAAATTTCATACCCACAGGTGGTAACTGAGCATTATCCCCAACAAAAATGATTTTCTTTAACGCGTCATTGCCATCAAAACCAACATATTCAAGCAAATCTTTCAGCAAACGTCCTGAGCCAAACCGAATAAATTCCTGTTCACTGTACATATCTGAAACCATAGATGCTTCATCAACAATGAAAATGGTTCCATGATCATGCTCATTAACCTGCAAGTCGAAATAGAATTTATAAGTGGTTGGATCTTCTTCAGACTTGTATTCTATAAGCTGGTCGAGGAAGTAAATGCTCTTATGAATCGTGCTTGCACCTAATCGGTGTCGTTCAGACAAAACTCGTGCTGCTCTACCTGTTGGTGCTAGGAGCACTGCATTTCGGGCGTTTCGTCTTAGATATTTTACTAATCCGCCTATCAGGTGAGTCTTTCCTGTACCGGCATAACCACTTAACATGAAGCAGGGAGCTGTACGATCCTCTAAAAAGCCTTGAAGCCCTTCCACGGCGTTTTCTTGAGATTGTGTGAGGGTCTCATATTGGTTCCTGAGTCTACCCCCAAACTGAAAAATATTACGTGGCGCTTCATCCTCTTGACCCTTTTCCGGCGAACTCAGAGTTCCGCCATTTTGTCTTAGCCACTCATTTTGCGCGGACGTCTTTGACCTATTCACTCGATTTGAGAGCTCAGTGGATGTAGGAAGCAGCTTTACAAATTCAGCAATGGTATCCAAGTCATCTATTATGATATCTAGGTGCAAACCCTTTGCCGGTTTATGTCCATGATGGCGTCCACGCACATCTCTCATTTCCTGAGCCAACCGTCTATTGGACTTATCCAGGTCCAATGCATTCATGTTGAATTGTGTTACTTTGATGAGCGGTAATAAATCTAAGTCCGCAAGATTCCTCCACTGACCTGAAGCAAATTTTTGGGGATCCTGTCCGTGCAATAGCTTGCCTTTTACGCAATTCTCAAACCAACCTTCACCCATACTTTGAGCGAGCTTAACCTCAAGCCAGGCACATAACTGAGCGGCTACATCATCCAGGATATTCCGGACTTCTTGCTGCAATTGATCTTCAAATTGTTTCATCCGACGAAGACCTCAGGAGTATTTGAATTATGTTCAATCGAATCATTGCCATCATTTTTCTGAATTTCAGAAATCGAGACTGCACACCACCAATCGCGTCCATTGTCCCCTGATCTAAGCACTGCCATACCCCTTACGAAATCTCCATCTGAAATTTCTGCAGCCAAATGACCTGGAATGAAAAGTGAATCTACATGACCACCATTGCCCTGGTCTTTGGCACGGAAATTTCCCGTGAAAGATTTCCAATAGTCTGAATCCCCTACGTCACTAGTGAGTTCAAATGATCTTACCTTAAGTCGATCTCTGTCCTGTGCTATTTTACAATGTACAAATGTACTCTCAATCAACTTGTCACTATCAGGAACCTCGTTATGGAACATAATTGCTTTGTTACCATCCTCGAGCTTCACCATAGATAGAGATTTATCGAGGTTAACATGTGATACCATACCAACCATCAGCGGAAGGATGTCGAACTTCTCTCCCTCCCTCTGATTCACAGCAATGACCATTGGTTTTTCACCACTGTCATCAACCATGATTTCAAGTGGATCACCAACGGATAAATCTCGAATTAGGTCAAATTTATGGTGATTCGCCAAAGTTGATTTAAGCTCATTATTTTCGTTCAGGTAATCGACTGCTGAAAAAGTATGATTTTTCTTCCCAATCTGGAATGGTGGACTACCAATAACGGCTTCATATCTGGGTAAATCCTCCAGGAGTATCTGGTCAGCCTTCCTGGCATAATCTTTTATCAACTCTTCACCAGAAGCTGCCTCTGCTTCCCCAAACCAGGATTGATTGATAAGCTCTTCCAGTCGATCCTTAATCGGCCATCCATTCTTTTCACGAAGCGCCTTAACAAGCGCCAAGTGATGCTTGGCAACTTCTTTCTGGCCTGCTGCCAATAGTTCTTCAGCCAGTGAAATGCGCACATTAATAAGAAATACTTCTTCCTTCACATGGCATCTGACCGCTCGACATAGACAAGCCAATCGCTTTTCGTTGCCACTTCCAAAACAGTCCGCCACATGTTGCCATGCCCAAAATTCACTTGATTTTTCCCTGGCTATTGGGATCAATAATTCAAGTGCTTTTTCCTGTTCGCCAGTCCGGTTCATGTATAGGCTCAGGTAGTAAGGGAACCACTTCTGGCCGGGGTATCGTTCATAGTTCATTTCAATAAACTCTTTAGCAAAAATCACCTGATTTTCGGGCATTTCAAGTTTGGCAAGATGGCCTAATGCTTTGATGACATGCTCTGCAGGAGAATCGAAAACATCTCCACTAGGGGTACGGTTTTGCTCGTAGTCTTCCGAACGCAAATATTCAGAGTTCCACCACAACAAAAATCCGGCGAAGGTGGGGAAAAATCTTTTGATGCCGCCCGAGCAGCTAGGTCAAGCATCCTGGAGTGTAGAGTTGATGGTTTCTCAACTTTTAGCTTACCATATTCATGGAAATAATTTTGAATGCTAATTTTATTTGGTTCTTGATCTCCATACATTTCCTCGCTAACAGCATGCCACAATTCCCATCCATAGGCTTTGTCAATTTCTAGATGTTCACCATTCTTCCCCCGCAGCTGCTGTATCGCCGTAAGAGCTGCGCGATGTTTACCCTCTTTGCCCAGGGCGATGACCTTAAAGATTTCTTTTGAGATAGGGTCTGCAACATTTAGGGCCTTGTTACGTTGTTCGTTGAGCAGATCATCCTCTATTATCGGAGCTCCTTTAAGCTCTTCTGCAAATTGAACCCCCTCGTCAGTTGTTTTGTTTTCCCAGATTAAGCTTATCAGTGTCCAACAATACGCTCTGATGATCCACTCATCGTTTGGTGCAACCTGGAAGAGATTTCTTGATAGGGTAAGTGCTTCTCCGAGCTTGCCAGCCTTACGGAGAGCAAATGCATCTTTCGATGTTTTACCATTGACCTCTATCATTGTTCTATTTCCCCTCTAAAATACACCTTTAAGCCGCCAGCGCATTCTGATTAATTAGATCAACAATCTTCTTTATGCGGACGACATCGGCATCATCAAATACACCCATCAATCCCTGGTCGTGTATATCAGTAAACGGTGGTTCGAATAATATCGTCATCCGGACTGTCCCATTGATTGTTAGGTGGGAAATGATCTGCTTAATGAAGGTCATCTGGTCGGCTTTCAAGTTTCCAGATTGGATAAAGGATGCAAAGGCTGCATTAGCCGCTTTACTATCCAAACCCAGAATACTGCGGATGAAATACCCCAGGGGTTGATCCCCATATTCCTGGATAAAATCATCCTTGGTGCCTCGCTCATCCTCATCAAACAGAATTTTCTCAAGTTCCAACAGGTCAACCCGGGTAATGGGAATATTGTTATTCAACTTTTTGATAGTCTCATGATGTTTATTCTTACGAATGTAGGATTCTACCCGGTCACGATAGCTTTGTAGCTGAATATGGGTGTTGATTACATCACGTTCCTGGAATGCATCCGTTTTAATCTCGTCCTCGAAATGTGTATATACATCGACCTGCTGATCCCTGTCCAGGAACTTGATCAAATCCCGCAAAGCCTGGCGAATTTCATCCAGTCGTTTAACATTTACAGCTTTCCAGAATATCTCGGATTGTAGATCATTCAATAGCTTCAAATGAGCACCCACAGCCGGAATATTCTGCTTCTTCATCAAGGCTCTGGCCGTGGAAGACACATTGATGACATATTTCTCAAATGATTTGAATCCACCCAGGAGTGCCAATTGGAAACTCAACATAAGCACGTCAAATCTCCGAGCTAATTCATCGTCACCGGCATCAGGGACGTCCAGATGAGCCAAGTGCTCCTTGATATCACTCCAATCCCCTCTCGAGATATTATCCCAGCGAGCTCGATGACAATATTCTGTCACATAGCGTAATTCTTTTCGAACAACAAAGCGGTCCTGATCAAGATTGGCCACCGTTGCATGGGATTCATCGATGTACTGTTTTTGGATCTCAAGATCCCCTTCACTGGAATACTGTTCATCCCTTAGCAGCATGGCCACTTCCAGCTTCCCTTCAAAGATCTGCTGGGTCAGACTCTTGATGGAGCTGGCTACGATCCCATCTGGATTTGCATCGAAGAACTCAAAGTTCTGACAATAATCAAATATAAGGAAATGGGATTTATCTTCTCCGGGAGCAAACAGATTTGGGCAAAGGCGAGTCCCGCGACCAATCATCTGCCAGAACTTGGATGGAGATTTTACTAACTTGAAGAATACCAGATTCACAACTCTGGGCGCATCCACACCAGTATCCATCATATCAACTGATACAGCGATCTGGGGGTCATGCTCTACATGATGATCAACAAAAGTTTCCAGTAGATCCTGAGCCTTGGTTTCATAGTTGTCAATCACTCTCAGGAACTTGCCATTATACTCCGGATAATTCTTATTAAAGCGTTCTTCAATAAAGACAGCGTGTTTATGGTTTTTGGC
>Ga0233430_1005959_pt1 | contig 10266 bp, 10 predicted proteins | sample SI_118_April2016_2_FD_179883 | JGI IMG/M metagenome (GOLD analysis project Ga0233430, IMG submission 179883) | Seawater microbial communities from Saanich Inlet, British Columbia, Canada - SI_118_April2016_150_MG | ecosystem: Environmental > Aquatic > Marine > Inlet | place: Canada: British... | reverse complement strand
GATTCAACCGGCTTCATCCTGGGAGATGTCAGTCTTTCTCCCTATGTGGCTGAAGGCCTGAAAGTTCTCAATCCTGTCACCATGGCGCGCCTGTTGTTGCGCCAGGAAACCCTTACGACGACCTTGTCGGAAAACGAGGAGAAAGCAGCACAATGACCACCGAATTCAGTTCTGCAGCAGAGCAGGCTCCTGCACCGCGGGGTCGCAATATTGTCACTGTCGCCTCGGGCAAAGGTGGTGTTGGCAAGACATGGCTTTCAGTTACCCTGACCCACGCCATTGCAGCGCAAAAGCGCAGCGCCCTGTTATTCGACGGCGATCTGGGTTTGGCCAATGTCGATATTCAACTTGGATTGATGCCCAAACATGATCTTGGCCATGTTGTCGCCGGACGCATTGATCTCAAATCTGCCATTACCAGATACCCCGAAGGCAAGTTTGATATTCTTGCTGGTAAATCCGGGTCGGGTGCCCTGGCCTTGTTGTCTGGCCCCCGTGTCGCAGAATTGCGGGAAGATCTTCTGGATGTTGCCGATCAATACGACAAGGTAATTGTTGACCTTGGTGCCGGAGTTGAAAGTGGTGTCAGAGCCCTTGTCGGCAACAACGGGACGATCCTGGTTGTAACCAACGAAGAACCAACGGCGATTACCGACGCCTATGCCTTTATCAAGGTCACAGCAATGAAACATCCAGGTGCCGATTTGCGTATTGTCGTCAACCAGGTCAGCGGGTCCCAGGACGGAAACCGGACTTATGGTGCCTTGAAAAAAGCTTGCGAGAGTTTCCTTAAAATATCTCCGCCTCTGGCAGGTATGATCAGACGCGACGACAAGGTACGGGATGCCATTCGCCATCAAACTCCGCTCCTGCTCCGCCATCCAGGCAGTAAAGCCGCAGACGACGTTGAAGCTCTGGCTGCAAGGCTTCTCGCCGAGCCATGACAAACGTTCCACCAGCCACGCCACCGCAAGCAACCGGTGCGATTAAAGCTTCCCCCAATTCCCAGGAAGGTTTGTCGCAACAACAGCAAAATGCGGGACAGCGCTCAGGCGGTGGACAAGTTCCCAAAGAAGTAGCCGCCCCACCATCTTCTCCGGCTGTGACAATCGCGGCTTCTCTGGCCGGATTGCGCGAAGGCATGCGTTTCAAGGGCACGATGATGGGCTCGGATGCAAACGGACTGCCCGTTTTGCGCACGCCAAACGGGACATTCATACTTTCACAAGCGCTGGAACAGCTGGCACTGAATGGTGAAGTCGATATTGAGATCAGGATTGCCGGCACAAAAATCACTGCCTTGTTGATGTCCATTGCGGGCAAGCCACAGCACCCGCCGAAAGAAGTTTCGCTGACGATGACCAGCGTCAGTGGCGACAATCTCAGTGGTAAAACGCTGGCAGGCGGACTAGCCGCCGGATTGTCCCCACGTGGAGGCCAGACGGCAACTTTCAACATTGGTACGCAGTTGACTGCGAATGTATTGAACACCCCTGCCCTGGCCATCCCTGGTTCACCGTTGGAGGCTGGCGGTACTCTTATTCTGAAAATATCCCAGGTTGCTCTGGCATTGCCAAAAAGCGATGCCCCACTGCCCCCTGGCGCTGCTCCAAACCCTGCCCAATCTTCCGGCGCACCGGCCGCCACAACCACTCAGGCAGGCCCCACCACTCTGGTCAACGATATCAAGAGCCAGTTGGCCGCCAGCCAGACAAGTACAACACCTAATCATGGTGTCCTGAGCGGAAACGCCAATCGTCTTGCGGAAACGACTGTTCAATCCATACCAACACCTGGTTCTGTATCCTCCGGCACAGGCGCACCTCCCTCGACAACTCCTGGCACAGCAGCAACTGCCCAAACGGCAGTCGCGCAAGGGGCAACGCCTGCCTCAACGACACCATCAGCATCACAGGCTCAGGCAACAAATTCAGCCGTTATTGCAAGCGGAAGTTCTGCTCCCCAGCCTGCCACCCCTGCTGCCAGCCCTCCGCCAACATTGAGTGCCGCGATCAGTCAAACGGCATTGTTATCGCAACAGGATACGGAGCTTTTAACGCTCTCAAAATCTGCCGTGCCCTCAGTGGCCCGTACTATCCAGGGTGAAGTCATCGGCCCTCATCGTGACGGAGGGTTACTGGTCAGAACACCGCTGGGAGATATTTCATTGTTGACCCGGGCTGTCTTGCCCCAGGGTAGTCGTCTGACATTTGATACCGTTGCTGCACGGGCACCAGAGTCCGTTCAAAGACCCATCCCCCAGGGGCAGATTGCCCCCATGGAGGGCGGTGTTATCGCCCCTGAGACGATGGCCGCGGTAAAATCCTTCGCCCGGGAGTGGCCCGCCCTCAAGGAAGTCATGGCTGCACTGCAGTCGGCCAATCCAGCTGCGGCTCAAAGCCTGATTGCCTCAACCATGCCAGGGGCAAATACAAATCTGGCAAGTTCAATCCTTTTGTTTCTGAACGCGCTTAGAGGCGGAGACATGAAAGGTTGGCTGGGAAACGAAGCCACAGCAATCCTGGAACGCGGCGGCCACGATGATTTGCTGAACCGCCTGACTTCTGATGCCGCGCAAATGGGTCGGGCAAGTGAAACACCTGGACAGGGTGACTGGCGTGCTTTGCCTTTCCCCTTGTTTGACGGAAGTGATCTGCAGCAGCTATGGGCTTTTGTCCGTGAACACCGCCGCTCGGGAGATCAGGCAGACAAAAAGGCGCTGCGGTTTGTTGTCGAACTTGAATTGACGGCATTGGGTGGAATGCAGATGGACGGACTGATCCAGGACAAACAATTTGATCTAATTGTGCGCAACAGCCGCCCCTTACCCGTGGACGTTCGCCAGGACATCAAGGGATTATTCGAAAGTTCGGTCGAGGCAACTGGCTTCGGTGGCAGTATTATCTTCCAGTCAGATACGACGTGGCCGGTTTCCCCGTTCCGTGAAGCTCAACAGGAAGCAGCGGGCCACGGCGAAATCGTGGCGTGATCATGAACCTTGGTAAATAGAAATATGTCTCAAGTCGCTTTGGACGTTCCGGAACGTCGTAATTTAATTGCCAGCCATGCAAATACGTCGCTGGCTCTGGATTATGTCGCCTCATTCTCAGGACAGATATTTCACATGATCAATGTCGAAGTTCGCTATGTGCCAGACAAGCTGGTGATGGATGTCAATTCACTGCCGGATTATCTGAAAGCCCTGAATTCAATGGCAAATGATGCACTTGAAGGTCTGGCGGGTATCATTCTTGAAGACTTGAATAATGAACTGGTGCCGAGGTGGCTGCATGTTACTGCGTCTGTCGGAGATCAGACAAATCCGGTTCGTCATAGTGTTTCTTTTGAAGACCGGCAACCGACGTGGGACAACCCGGTGTTACTTGCACGATTAACGTCAATCTAACGGATCAGTGTTCCTGGTTTTTTCGCCGGAACATGTTCATCCCCATTTCATCCAGTTCAATCTGGGCAAGACGGTCCTCGGCTTTCTTCTGTCGCTCTTTTTCACGTTCCAGGGCGGTTTCGTATTTTTTGACTTCCTGGTAGGCCACGTGAACTTCTTCCGAGGCCTCCGCTACCCTTTCCTGGGTTTCAGCAATTGATTCTCTCAAAACACGACGGCGCTCGATAACTGTCACGGCATAATGACCGTATGTCTGTGCGATCTCTGGTGATGAGGCGGCTGCGGCCTGATTGAGAATCAGTTGCTTTTCGAAGTTGGCGATTTCCCGATAAAAACTCTCGCGCAAATCTTCCAGTTCGGCCAGGTTTCGGCGCTTTTCATCCAGCGCCCAGGAATTGACCCGGATCAGTGTCTCCAACGCCTTCATTCGTCAAAACTACCTTCCAACAACTCATCAAGTCCGGAATAACACGACTCAAGATCACCACGTTCATGCATATCCTGGGTCAAAAACGTCTCAATGCGGTCGCGATATTCGATCGCCTGATCAACCTTGGGATCAGATCCCTGACGGTAGGCGCCAAGACGGATCATCTCTGCCATGTCTTCATAAGTCGCAACCATCTTTTTCGCCTGGTTGACGATAATGTTCTCTTCTTCGGTATTACAGTCAGGCATTGTTCGCGAAAGACTGCGCAAAACATTTACCGGCGGGTAGCGTCCACGCTCGGCAATGGATCGGTCGAGAACGATGTGGCCGTCAAGAATTCCGCGAACAGCATCAGCAACAGGTTCGTTGTGATCGTCGCCTTCCACCAGCACGGTAAACAGCCCGGTAATGGATCCGACACCTGTCCCTGGGCCAGCTCGCTCCAGCAATTTCGGTAACTCCGCAAAAACTGTTGGTGTGTAACCTTTACTGGCTGGCGGCTCACCACCCGTCAGACCAATTTCACGCTGGGCCATGGCAAATCGGGTGACACTGTCCATCAGGCAAAGAACCTGCTTCTCCTGGTCACGGAAGAATTCAGCCAACGTCAGAGTCAAATATCCAGCCTGGCGGCGCATAAGTGCTGATTCGTCTGAGGTCGCTACGACGATCAATGACCGCGCCAGCCCCTCATCGCCAAGGTCATCCTGAATAAATTCCTGGACCTCACGGCCACGTTCGCCAACCAGACCAATGACGTTAACATCGGCGTTGGTGAAACGCGCCAGCATCGATAGCAATATGGATTTACCAATACCTGACCCGGCAAAGATACCCATGCGCTGTCCCTGACAGCAGGTCAGGAAAGTGTTGATCACCCGGACACCGAGATCAAGCTTGGCACCGGTTCGATTGCGGGAGGCTGCAGGTGGGGGTTCTGACCGGATACGGTATCCGACGGGACCGCGCAGCAGGGGCGGTCCTCCATCCAGGGGCTCTCCAATTGCATTAACCACACGACCCAGCCATGAAGCATCGGGATAGATGACAGCATCATGTTCCGCCACGCGTACACGGCAACCAAGACCAACGCCATCCAGACCGCCATAAGGCATGAACAAAGCCTTGTCGTTTCGAAAACCGACAACTTCGCAGGCCACTTCTTCATCATTGCGAATCATAATATGGCAGCGGGAGCCAATGCTGACGCTTCGCTGCAGGCCGGATACTTCGACAAGCAGTCCCTGAATGCCAACAACGCGGCCGTATCGCTCATATTCTTGGAGAGAGTCGAGCTCGGCCAGGACGCTTTTCAATACAGTCTCCCCTTCGCTGCCAAGGCAGGAAATATCATAGCGAGTGCCGTCTTCATCATGATACGGACCCGGATTATAGCCCTGATAATGCCTTGTGGTATTTAAGGATTTGTAAATTCCGGGTGCCGAAAGCGGTAAAAATATCATGAGCCAGGGCTCAAGCCAGAAAATCACCTGAAATGACTTTTGTTAAATAAATCCGCCCGAACTTGCCGCGTTAACCATTTTGAGCTACATAATAGTTAACAAAACATGCAAAGAGCCGATAATCGGCCTCATATTACACCTATATATTGGGGGTAACCGCAATGCGAGTACTTCTTGTTGAAGATGATGCATCCACTTCCAAAAGCCTTGAGCTCATGCTCGGCTCGGAGGGTTACAACGTCTATTGCACTGATCTTGGCGAAGAAGGCCTCGATCTGGGCAAGCTTTATGACTACGACATCATTATCCTTGATTTGAATTTGCCGGATATGCACGGCTACGATGTGCTGAAGAAACTCAGGCTTGCGAAGGTTGAGACACCTATTCTGATTTTGTCGGGCATGAAAGAATCAGACGACAAGGTCAAGGGCCTCGTCTTTGGTGCTGATGATTATCTCACCAAGCCTTTTGACAAGGCAGAATTGATTGCCAGGATCAATGCCATTGTGCGTCGGTCGAAAGGCCACGCCCAGTCTATCATTGAAACCGGTCGCCTTTCGGTTAATCTCGACACCCGGGCTGTTGAAGTTGACAAGGATCCGATTCACCTGACAGGCAAGGAGTATGGCATCCTTGAACTTCTGTCCTTGCGCAAGGGAACAACCCTGACCAAGGAAATGTTCCTGAACCATTTATATGGTGGCATGGACGAGCCGGAATTAAAGATCATTGATGTTTTTGTCTGCAAATTACGCAAAAAAATTGCGACAGCAACAGACGGTGACCATTACATCGAAACGGTATGGGGACGTGGATACGTGCTGCGCGACCCGGTCGCGGAAAGCCAGTCAGGCGCCGCCTGAAACCTGAGATAAATTCTTCAATTGCCCTTGTCGGCAAAAGAAAAAGGACGGGTATGCCCGTCCTTTTTTGTGTTCTGCTTCAGCATTGCTTCCCAAACCCGTAAAACGTCAACGGTCTATGATATAGACGCCACGTTGTCCGGAGATCGGTTTGAATTCTTCTGATACGCCCAGAACTGTTTCAGCACCGCCAAGGAACAGCACACCATCGTCGGGCATCCTTTTTGAGACACGGCCAAGGACTTCGCTTTTGGTATCACGCTCGAAGTAGATCAGAACATTTCGGCAAAACACTACGTCGAATGTTCCCAGCAGGGAAAAATCTGTGAGCAGGTTGCCTGGCCGAAAATCAACCATTGCCCTGACTGCAGCATCGATTTGCCAAAGTTCGTTTACCTGCGAGAAGTATTTAACCAGGTACTGAACCGGCAGTCCGCGCTGAACCTCAAACTGTGAGTACACACCTGACTTGGCCTTTTCCAGAACCTTGGGTGACAGATCAGTGCCAATAATCTCGATCCGCCAATTTGCCAAAAGCGCTGCATTTTCTTTCAGGATCATCGCCAGGGAATAGGCTTCCTGTCCTGTTGAACAGGCAGCTGACCAGATCCGGATATGCCTGGTGTTCTTACGGCTTTCCAGCAAGGCTGGTAAAGTATGCGCCTTGAAAGTATCGAACGGCGTGTTGTCCCGGAAGAAAAACGACTCGTTTGTCGTCATTGCTTCTGTAATATCAAAAAGCAATAATTCGTTTGTCGTGCCTTTTACGGCTTTAATCAGGCCATCCAGGTCATCAAGATCGTGCTTCTTGGCCACTGGTACCAGGCGACTTTCCAGAAGATAGGTTTTGTTGTCACCAAGGATCAATCCGGAGCGATCTTTGAGAATTTTCGCTAATAATGCGAAATCTGCATCATTCATGCTTCGCCTCCCACAACAAGGCGTTGAACAGTCGGTGCAATATCCTTGAGCGGCAGAACTGCCGTGCAGAGCCCTCCTGTCGCGACAACTCCCGGCATACCCCAGACGACGCTTGTTTTGTCATCCTGAGCCACAATTGTTCCACCAGATTCGACAACATCTTTACTACCAAAAAAACCATCAGAACCCATGCCTGTCAAAATAACACCCAGGACCCGTCCACTGTAGACTTCATTCAATGTCCGGAACATCGGATCAACTGCAGGTCGGCAAAAGTTTTCAGGCGCAGATTGTTCAAGTTTGATTTTCTTGACCGAACCTTCGACGACGACTTTCATATGAAAATCCCCTGGCGCCAGATAAATACGCCCTTCCTTGACGACTTCGCCATCCACGCCCTCGGCGCAATTATCGCCGGTCAATCTGCCGATACGTTCGGCCAGAATTGTTGTGAAGGTCGGGGGCATATGCTGGGTAATCAGGATTGGAATTTTTATGCTGTCCCTCAGCGTCCCAAACAAATCAAACAACGCCTGTGGACCCCCGGTCGAACTGCCGATGGCCAGCACGGAAGGCATCAACTTGCCTTTTTCCCGCAAAACGATGGGTTTGTCTTTGTAAACTGCCGGTCTTGGTCCCGGTTTGACCGCAGGTGCTTCCGCTTTGGGGCGCTCGCGCTTGGTGAATTCTATGCGTGATTTTTTAGGCGCAGCAGATATCAGCGGAACACCCGCATGGTGGCGCCTGGCAACGCCCAGGGCACGAACTTTTTCGACCAGGTCGTGACGGAAATCCTGTGAGCCACTGGCACCGGTCATTGACGATGGTTTCGGAATATAGTCAGCGGCACCCATCGACAATGCTTTCAGACTGATGTCTGCATTTTGCAAAGTCAGGGTCGACGACATGATCACTTTGATGTCCGGGCGTGCCGCGATCAATTTAGGCAAGGCGGTCAAACCATCCATAACCGGCATTTCGATGTCGAGGACAACAACTTCGATCGTCTCATCCTGTTCCACGGCCTTCACAGCGCGCAGGCCGTCACTTACCGAAGCGACAACTTCGATCTCCTTGTCCGCCTCCAGAATGCGCGTCTCGAGTCCACGAATAATCGCAGAATCGTCAACAATCATGACGCGGATGGGAGGGGTGATGGCTGCGCTGCTCATGTCAGTCTACTTCGGCTAATGTTATAAAAGATATTAAATCAAGCCGACCTGGGTGAACTTGGCTTCCAGAATGTCACTGTCAAAAGGCTTCATGATATATTCGTTGGCTCCAGCTTCCATTGCCTCACGAATATGTTCCATATCGTTCTCTGTCGTACAAAAAACGACAACCGGCGCATCGCCGCCTTCCGTCTTACGCAGTTCCCTGAGAAATTCAATTCCGCTCATGATGGGCATGTTCCAATCGAGCAAAACTGAGTCTGGCATCGATTCCAGACAGTGGTCCAATGCATCCTTACCGTCTACAGCTTCATCAACTTCAAAGCTTAAACCTTCAAGGATTCGTCTTGCGACCATACGAATGACTTTTGAATCATCGACAACGAGACACGATTTCATCACTGCAACTCCAGTAAATTTTCATGAGTCTCCTGCCTGGGCAGACCCGGAGACACCACACATTTCAATTTTGACAAGATGCTTTTCAATTCCTTGATTATCAGGGCGTTTCAACGCGGCCCATGAAATCCAGAAGTCGCTCAACATCAAGTACAACCAACAACGTACCATCAAGCCGAAATATACCACCCGAAATATCCCGCCAACGTGGATCCAGCGTCCCCGGGCTTCGTTCAAGCGCATCTACCGGCAGCGTCATGACTTCTCCGACGCTATCTACCATTAGGCTATACAGTTCATCGAACTCCTCGACAACCACATACATACCCGGACCGCCATCTTTTCTTGCAGGCAGATCAAGACTTCGGCGCATATCTATGGCTGTTACAATGCGTCCGCGCAGATTCAAGGCACCTGCAACTTCGGGAGGTGCCAGCGGAATCGGCGTTGTTTTCTGTGCAACCAGAACATCCCGAACAGATAAAACAGGGACCCCAAAGAGCTGGGAGCCTATCGTAACGGTGACAAACTGGTCGTCTGCGTCACTGGTCGTCACATCCTGGTGAACATCCATCAGACGCTATCCTTCGAAATTTGTCTGAGCGTCGCCGTCAATACATCGAGCAAGGCGTCGCGATCCGATTTAGGCACATAATTACTAAATCCAACCTGATTTCCCCGTTCCAGGTCACGTGGCGAGGCATGGCTACTCAGCGCGATGAGCGGTGTTTGCTTCCAACGACTGGTGTCAGCCTTGACCAGTTCGGCAAATTCAAATCCGCTTATGCCAGGCATTTCAATATCAGTCAGGATGATATCAAACTCAGCCCCCTCATCACGATAGGTCAGTGCTTCATTGCCATCGGCGGCTGTGGAAACTTCATACCCGGCTGTGGCCAGAACCGGCATCAACAAATTCCGGAAAAAGGCGCTGTCATCAACCAGCAGAAGACTTGGTTGCTGGTTTTCGAGGCCAAAAGTGCCGTCGTTATCAACCTTGAACCAGTCACCAAACGCGAGCCCGAGATAATGTGAAGTATCGATAACGCCGGTCGCCTTGCCAGCAATAATGGCGCTGCCGATAACGCCCGTTACGCTGGAGCCAAGTTCAATATTCAGCGTTTCTTCAACAATATCGATAATTTCATCAACGATCAGCCCCATGGATCGCTCACCATCAGTAAAGACCAGAATGGACTGAAACCCTTCGTCCGCCATCTGGTGATCTTCCGAGAAATTCACCAAAGGCATCAGCTTGCCACGGTATTGAACCACCATCTGACCATTAGACGTCTCGATGGAACTGATATCGATTTCTTCCAGCCGGGCGATCAAGGAAAGGGGCACAGCCTTTGGTTCACCATCACCTGCCCGAAAGACCAGCAAGGCAACCTGTTCTTCCCCGAATTTCCTGCGGCCAGCCGGCTTTTCATCTTCCACGTCATCCAGGTCTTCTTCAGAAATTTCACCCGACATATCGGCTATACCGTTCGGATCAAGAATCATGATGACACTGCCGTCGCCAAGAATGGTATTGCCGGAATAAGCCTTGATCTCGCGCAGGAACGGTGCAACCGGTTTGACGACAATTTCTTCTGTATCGAAAACCTTG
>Ga0233430_1005956_pt1 | contig 10268 bp, 11 predicted proteins | sample SI_118_April2016_2_FD_179883 | JGI IMG/M metagenome (GOLD analysis project Ga0233430, IMG submission 179883) | Seawater microbial communities from Saanich Inlet, British Columbia, Canada - SI_118_April2016_150_MG | ecosystem: Environmental > Aquatic > Marine > Inlet | place: Canada: British... | reverse complement strand
AATTGCCGCCCATAAAAGTACATCATCCCCCGTCAGGAATAGTCTGCTCACAGCTTCAGCTGCGGGCTAGGATAGTGTCTTATTTTTTATGTCCATTTTTCCATTTTCACCTGAGGCGGAACAGTATCTGCAATTCTTTTGGGCTCGCGTATCACCATTATCTATACTCTGACCAGTATCGCAGCGGTCTGGTGGCTAGCTTTTCTCGAAACTAGCGGTGAACTGGTTCCAGTAATTGGGGCTCCATATCGTATTGACATTGATATGACCGTGGTTTTTATCATGGCGTTTGTGATCGTGATTTTCTTTATCCGTGCGCTCACTACTGCTCTTCAAGATGCGAAACGCGAAATGTCTGAACGCTTGCGGGTTGAAGCAAAGCTAGAAAAGGCAATTGTCCTACTTTCAGATGAAATTGACGTACGTAAAGAAGCACAAGTTAAGCTACAGGAGCAGGCAATCACCGATTTCCTGACCGGGCTATTCAATCGCCGTTATTTTTTTGAGATCGCACAGAAAGAATTTGCCAAAGCGCTGCGATATAACCGTCCCTTGTCAATTATGATCTTTGATCTGGATCTGTTTAAGAATATCAATGATACCTATGGACATGACGTGGGCGATCAGGCGCTTATGCAGATCGGGGATCTGCTTCGGAATACGATCCGGGATATAGATATCTCTGCGCGTTATGGTGGAGAAGAATTCATCATACTCTTACCGGAAATGACCTGTAAACGGGCAAATATCGCTGCCGAGCGTTTACGCAAAGAAGTTGAAGAAATGCCTATTCAGATCGGAGGGCTTCTCGTTCACTTAACCATCAGTATAGGCGTAGATAGTAGAGTAGAGAGAGTGCTGAGTCCAAAACTATCGATCAGTTGATCTCAAAAGCAGATCAGGCACTCTATAAAGCCAAAAGAACCGGAAGAAACCGCGTCATTTGTCATCAGGAAGATACTCTTTCAGAAGAATAGCCCGAAGGGGTTTCCCCCCAAATAAATATTTGGGGGGAAATAAAAGGGGGGGGGGGCTAAGGTTGATAAACCCTCGTCTCTGGCTTGAACGCCGCCCACGAAAACCAGAAATGATTGACAGCAACAACGGGGGAAAGAGATTCACCTGCTAATTCACCTTCGACCGCTTCGCCGAAAATACTCCATGAGCCCCCTGTGGCTTCGTCAAAGATAAATCCATCCTTGGCGAAGAAGGTATGCCCTTGAGATGAATAGGCGACTGCTGAGCCGACATCCCTGCCCAACTCAATCAAACCTTCATCCAACGCGGATGCGGTGCCTTCTGTCCAGAAGACGGTAATCTCTTCGCCGCCGACTTTGTCGTTTATGACACCTGCTTCTTCCAAAGTTTGATAAGGATAAGCAACGGTTTCGCCGTTCAATTCAATGGTCAGAACACGCGCCATTGGCGGGAGTTTGTCGTTGTATTCACCATCAAAAAGGAAGGGTCTTTGGTTGATATCGTCATAACCCGCATAGGGGTTTTGCCCGTAATTTCGATTAAAACCTGTATCTTTGGAGAGCACATCACCATCGGGGTATTGTGATTTGTAATCTGCCCATGAGATCATTGCAGCAGGATAGAAAGTAAGCTGTTCGCCTGTATATTCTCCGGCGATACCATCACCTGTGGCTTGCTGCCACCAGGTTTCGGTCTGGCGGTCGTACATGATGAGATTGCTGTAACGCAAACGCCCTGTTGTACCAAAGTCGAGGATCTGACCGTCAAATTCACGCTCAAAGGCGATGGCGGTATTACAAAGTGGACAGAATGATACCGATAAAGGCTTTTCGTTGAGCACGTCGTTGACGATCTCGTGCCAAGTTAAAATTTGGAGCGGATATGCCCGTGCTTCGCCATCTACTTCTACGGCGATGATCGGTTCTACATCACTGATCCATTCATCTGCATCGTCTATGGAAACGTAGCTCGGCGCATCAATAGCGGGGATCCCATCTTTGGGCGGTCCGCCAGAAAGAATATCGCCATAAGAAACGCTATGCTTGGAGAAATCGGTTGAAAATTGCGCTGCTGCACCAGAAGGTGGAGACTCATCGGCAAGTAATTCTTCTGCCGGGGGCGCAGAAGTTGCCTCTTCAACGGGTTCAGCTTCGGGCACGTTTGGCTCCGCGGGGGATTCTGCTGGGGATGCCGCAGATGTACAGGCGGCAAGGATCAAACTAAGGGTCAGAGAGATGACTATCCATCTTAAAGAAAACATTAAAACTCCTTTTTATCATAAGCTCGCCAGACTACAAATCCAGCTAGAGCATTGAGAAAAAGATGTTTCTTTCTCTCTCCTTCTTACTTTGGTAAGAATTAGAAGCCTTTAATCTTCTATAGAATACGCTATAATATGCGTCATGCAAAATACTCGTGATAATGACACTTGGTTAGAGGATTTACGTGCAGAAGGCGCAAAAAAAGAAGCTGCGCTGGAAGACCTGCATAAAATTCTATTAAGGATTTTGCCTGCGGCTTTATCGCGTTGGCTGCCTTCGTCATCGAGCCATTTTGAAACCTTTATCGAAGATACCGCGCAAGAAACAACATTACGAGTGATCGACAAACTCGACACTTTTCAAGGGCGCAGTAAATTCACGACTTGGGTTTACAAAATTGGCGTCAATATCGGTCTTGGGCAATTGCGTCTAAAAAAGTGGAAGGAAGTTTCACTTGATAAGCTCGAAGAAGGTAACGAGCCGGATGAAATGCCCTCAGAGCGTTTCGCAGCAGATGCGCCAAACCCCGAAGGAATGCTTGAACGAAAAAACGTGATCGAAATGGTGCAAAGCGTAATGAAAGAAGAGTTAACGCCACGTCAGCATCAGGTGATGATGGCGGTGGCAGTACAAGGCACGCCGTTGAATGTAGTCGCCGAACGAATTGGCAGCAACCGCAACGCGCTCTACAAATTGATCCACGATGCCCGCTTACGCCTCAAACGCCGCCTGGAACGCGAAGGGCTTTCACCTGCCGAACTTCTAGCTGTTTTCAGTGAGTAGCGATGATAAAAAAAATAATTAATTGGCTAATGCCAAAAAAGAGAAAAATGGAAGAGAATGCCGCTATGACCGTAAACTTTTTAGAAATGCTTGCAATGACCAAAGAGGACGAACACTCGTGTGCAGATGTATACGAATTGCTCGACCAATTTGTTGAGCTAAAGGTACGCGGTGCAGATGTTGATAAACTAATGCCAAAGGTCAAGCATCATCTTGATATGTGCAAAGATTGTTTTGAAGAATATGAATCGCTAATGGCTGCTCTGGAGTTTGAAGCCGAGAATTGATCTTTCTTTTTTAGGGAGACAAAAAGCCGCTCCGCTCAGGTTTTGAACTTGATACCGCTTAACAAAATTCTCTCACCCCAATATAATGTGCAATGTAGATTCAAAATGCAATGCACATTATTCTTTTAAAGAAGGGAAAAAATGACAGATTCTCTAATCAAGTCTCTCCTCGTTCTTGCTGACGCAGTTGAAGCCCGAGACCCCTACACGGGCGGGCATATTTGGCGTGTCTCACAATTTTCCAAATTATTAGCTGTAAAAATCGGACTTTCTGAGAAAGAAGCCGTGCAAATTAGCCTGGGTGGCTATTTGCATGACCTGGGCAAGATCGGCATCCCCGACGATATTCTGAAAAAGAAAGGCAAACTTAGCGAAGAAGAATACGCAGTCATCAAAACACACCCCTTAATCGGGCAAAACCTGATCAAAGAACATCCCCTCTCTGATCTGGTTTGCAACCCTATTCTTGAACATCACGAAAAGCTTGATGGAACAGGCTATCCATATGGGTTAGGAGAAGATGAAATAGCATTCTCTTCAAAAATTATTGGGCTGGTAGATGTTCTGGATGCGTTAACCAGCACACGCCCCTACAGGCGCGAAATGCCCATCTCGAAAGCTTTCCAAATTTTGGATGCAGGCAGCGGAACACACTTTGACTCAAATTTGATCACGCATCTCAAAGAGCTGAAGGAAAATGAAGATCTCTCCCATATCATAGGGCACAGTTCGCCAGGAATACCTTTGGTCACTTGCCCCGTTTGCGGACCAGTTCTCACCGTTCCACGCACTGCCCGCACAGGAGACGTTGTCTTCTGCCGAGCCTGCAAAGGTAAATATGAGCTACATCTAAATTTAGATAAGTTTGATGCAGAGATGGTTGGGATGACTGAAAACCCCGTTGAATTGCAACCTGAACTAAATTCTGATGCGGTGAATGAGTTGATGAAAGATTTTGTAGGGAAATTTGGCTAATTCGTATTGCGTATTGCGTACTCCCTTCCTATGGAAAAGGATTACGCAATACACCTGTTTATTAGGGCAACTTACTCCAAGTCTTACCCCCATCCTTTGTACGATAAACACCTTCTTCGCTCAATGCCCAACCTTCTGTAGTCGAGACAAAATCAATGCTGCGCAGTAGATCGTAAGGCTGCCAGTTCGTGGCGTGAAAAGTCCATGTTTCACCGCCATCGCTGCTTGTGTAGAGGGTTGCGCCCCCATCCCAAACGATAAGCTCGTTGGGTGAAGCGATGTCATATTTCCCACTCATGGGGACGGGGAGGGTTGGCATCCACGTTTCACCGCCGTCACTGGTACGGTAGAAGACCATCGAGCTTTCTTCGCCGAAGAGACGTACGGGGAGCAGCGCCACGTTCAAATCAAAGAAGTGGGGCGCAAAAGTAGATGTTTGGGCGTTCTCATAACTTGCGGGCATCTGCATCGGTTGCTCTTCCCAACTGAGTCCACCATCCCGTGTGCGGTAAAACCAGATCACGCCATCCATTGGCACGGAGCCGGTCACCCAGCCGTTGAGCGGATCGCGGAAGGCGATCCCGTTTTTGATGCCGCTCATAGGCATACTGGCTTCAACACCCGGCTCGTGGAGGAAAACTTGCACAAAATCGCCGCCACCATTGCTCGTTGTCCAGACCGAGACGCCCATCGAACCGGCACCGGCGCCCAGATTGAAGAGGGCATAGCCGTTATTGAGATCGGAAAAAGCGAATTCTGCGCGCCCAAAGGAGACGAGATGCCAGCTCCAGAATTCGCCGCCGTTGGTGGTGTAGAAGAGCATCCCGGCGTCGGGTTGGTCTCTATCTTCGATCAATACCCAGCCCCTTTGCGCATCAAGAAAATAGGATTTGGCATAAGCGGGGTCATTGGGAATATCGGAAGGTGTAATATCAAACCAGGTCTGCCCGCCGTTTTCTGTACGCAGTATCCTGTTTACAGCTTGCGCCCAACCATTTTGAGAATCGAGCATCTCGATCTGCGTTAGCATAGGCGCAGAAACGATTTCAAAAGCGGGCGTGGGCAGCGCTTCGGGGACGGTCTCCGCTTCTGCGGCAGCAGGAGCAGGAGCGGTATTGTAGGCTTTCTCTTTTGCATCAGATGGGGGGGCAGAACATGCTGTGAGCAGGATTAGTATGGTGAGAAAAAGTAGTAATTTACCAAAATTCATTTTCATACGCCTCGTCCTTTTTTGGAGCTTAGTACCATTTTTTTGTTGGCATAAGCAGTCTTATTATTCTACAGCACAAAATCCTGCACTGTTTTCAATACAGAATTCTTGAACGCCATCATATTTGTACACTTCTTTTCCATAGAATTTGAGTGATAAACGTTCAGAAGTTGCATCAAAACCCACTTCCACTTTGGAATTTATAGCATTTACGATAAAGATTTTATGAAATTTGCACCAGTATCCAGTGTTGTCACACTTCCCAAGAAAATACTCACTTCTTTCATCATATTGATGAACTGCGGCAATATGATATGTGTTGCTTTCAAATTGCGCTGTTCCAATATGATGAATTGAACTGGCTCCCAAGGTTTGAACATATTGGAAAAATAGTCCCCCGCAAAGCAATATCATTATGGATGAAAAAAGAATGTAATATTTTGATTTTCTCAAATGCCCTTTATTTTCCGTTGTCCAAATAATGATACCAATTAATGCTAATGGAAATGGAATGCATCGTACCCAGAACAAGATACTTGCTACAAATGGCCAATAGAAAATGTAAATATGCTGAGGGATTTCTTTGCTTTCAACCCAAAAGGCAATAACAGTTAAAAAGATTAAGCCAACTGCCCCAATAAAAATTCTGCGTTTTTTCAAAACTCTATTCCCAACACTTACTATAGTTACTTTCAAATAGAACTATCTACAGAGCGCTTTAAAACGATAGCCCTGCATACTAAGCTCCTGCATAATTGTCTCCAAAGCCGCTACTGTTTGAGCGCGGTTTCCACCCCCATCATGGAGCAGGATAATCGCTTCATCTTCGACTTCAGAGAGAACGGTGTATTCAATGCTCTCTTCTCCAGGGCTTTGCCAATCCAGCGGGTCAATGTCCCACCAGATGATCTCCAAGCCTAAATTCGTGGCGTGATCTTCGGTGTAATAGCCTTCATCGGCAAAGGGCAAGCGGATGCAGGCAGTAGCGTTGTTGGGTAAGGCAGCGTTCGTTAAATATACCTCGTTGGCGAAAGCATCGAAGCCAATCCCGTTTAAGGAACTATGCGACCACCCATGATGCGCGATGCTGTGCCCTGCTCTCTCAATAAAAAGAATCACTTCAGGGTGTTCTTTTGCTTTTTTTCCAACAATAAAAAAGGTGGCTTTGGCATCGTATTTATCAAGAATATTAAGAATTTGCTCCGTCCATCGCGTGGAGGGACCGTCATCAAAAGTAAGATATAAGACTTCGCCTTCATGTGGTCGTGGTGTTGGCGTGATCGTTGGAAGGGGCGTTATTGTCGGGGTTGGCGTATCTGTAGCTAAAATAGCCAAAACTTTTGGCGTGCTGGCTTTTACGGAAATATAAGAAAAGACCAGTAAAAGGAGCAGGAGAAGCGCCTGAGGGAGGGAAAACCTGGCTTTGGCCGTGACCTTTCCTCGCAAAATTTGTGTCTCTCCACTTGAAGATTGCACTCGAATCCTGAAAGAATGTTTTTTATCGCTTCCAACGAGAGGCGGCGATGAAGGCATTGGGCGAAAAGACAATACTTTACTTTGACCTGCTTTAAGTTCTATTTCTTCTTTCACTGGCTCAAAATTTATTCCCCGAGATCGCCCCTTTATTGTGAAAGACTTGCTGGAATATCCTAGATTCTTAATCCGTACGCGCACACTCTCACCCGCCTGAATTTGCTTTGGGTGCAGATCGCAGGAGAATAAAGATATGGGGGATGGTGTGAGGTTACCTGATAACATCGCTCCAGATTATACACTGGAGTTTTAGCCCCCTCCGCCCTGAAGGGCACCTCCCCCAAATTCTAAGTACAGAATTTGGGGGAGAGTAGACTTTTTATTCACGCCATTCGCCCATTCGCGAAATTCGCGTTAAAACTTTTCAACCTTCTAACCATAAACCTGCAACCTAACTACTCAACCCACTCCACAATCGTCGCTTCGCCCTGCCCAACGCCCACACAGAGCGTAGCCAGCCCATAATAAGGCTTCTTCTCTTGCGGAGCGCGGCGTTTCATTTCATGTAGTAATGTGGTCAAAATACGTGTCCCTGAACATCCCAGCGGATGCCCCAAAGCAATTGCGCCGCCGTTGACATTCACAATATCGGGGTTCATATCCAATTCGCGCATCACAGCGAGAGATTGAACGGCGAAGGCTTCGTTGAGTTCGATCAAGCCAATATCATCGAGCTTCAAACCAGCGCGTTCGAGGGCTTTGCGCGTTGCGGGGACAGGTCCCATACCCATTGTGCGTGGGGCTACGCCAGCGGCTGCCGAGGTGACGATGCGCGCCATCGGTTTCAAGCCAAGTTCCTTTGCCTTCGCATCACTCATTACCAAGACAGCCGCCGAGCCATCATTCAAACCGGATGCGTTGCCAGCCGTGACCGTGCCGCCTTCTTTCTTAAATGCGGGGCGCAGTTTGGCGAGTTTTTCCATGGTGGTATCACGCCGAGGGCGTTCGTCGCTGTCGAAAATAACGGGATCCTTTTTTCGTTGGGGCACGGAAACGGGGCAAATTTCCTCGTCGAATCTCCCGTCGTCCATAGCGGCAACAGCCCGCTGGTGAGAGCGTAACGAGAAGGCATCCTGTTCTTCGCGCGAGATAAAGCCAAATTCCTGCAAATTTTCGGCGGTCACACCCATCGCTTCTGTCCCATAAAACTCTTCAATTTTGGGGTGTGGAAAACGCCACCCAAATGCCGTATCCCACATCGTTTTGCTGCCGTAGGGATAGCCTATTTCGGGCTTGCCGACCACGAAGGGTCCGCGCGTCATATTTTCCACGCCGCCGGCAATAAAAATCTCGCCTTCGCCAACTTTGATGGCGCGCGCCGCCTGGTTGACGGCGTTCAGCCCCGACGCGCAGAGCCGATTGATGGTCAGCGCGGCAACTTCGACGGGGAAATCGGCAAGCAAGGTCGCCATCCGCGCCACATTGCGGTTATCTTCGCCCGCCTGATTTGCGCAGCCAAGATAAACTTCTTCGACCAGCGCAGGGTCAATGCCCGTGCGCTCGATGATGGCTTTGAGCGAAATGGCGGCAAGATCATCGGCGCGGATGCTGGCGAGCGAGCCGCGAAAATTGCCAATCGGCGTACGGACGGCATCAATTATGACTGCTTCGGGCATGAGGAAAGCCTCCAAATTTGGTCATTGCGAGCGGCTGAACGAAGTTCAGCTTAGCGTGGTAATCTCCTTGCTGGCAGGGAGATTACTTCGTCGGGCTACGCCCTCCTCGTAATGACAGAATAGTTTATGAGAGTGAGTGGATTCTACCACTGCGGGGTATAATTTGGGTTGGATGAAAAGCCGCTTCGGACGTGATTTTTGGCTTGGTTCCGTTTAAGCTACGTTATTCAGTTTTTCCGTTAAAATCTGCTTTTCAACCTGATACCTATTATGAACTTTCTCATCACCGGCGCAGCCGGATTTCTCGGCTCGGCGCTCGCAAATCATCTTTCCCGACAAGGACACCAAGTTCGTGGTCTTGACGACCTTTCCACGGGCGATAAAGACACGCTCTCTCCCGATGTCCACTTTACACGCGGGGATGTGAACGACCGCCCCAAACTCTGGACTTTGCTCCAAGATGTGGACGTGGTCTATCATCTCGCCGCGCGGGTTTCTGTGCCTGAATCGGTACTCTATCCGCGTGAGTACAATGCCGCCAACGTCGGCGGGACAGTCAGCCTGATGGAAGCCATGCGCGATGTCGGCGTGCGGCGGGTTGTCATGGCATCATCTGGTGCAGTCTATGGTGATTTGGGTGAGCAACCTATCAAAGAAGATTCTCCGCCAAATCCGCGTTCTCCCTACGCTGTTTCGAAGTTGGCAGCGGAGCATTATATCCGCACCATCGGCGCTTTATGGGGGATGGAGACGGTCAGTTTGCGTATCTTCAACGCATACGGTCCCGGTCAGCGGATACCGGTCTCGCATCCACCCGTTGTGCCGCATTTCATCAAGCAAACGCTCAGCAACGGCACGCTCGTCGTCCACAGCGACGGGATGCAAACCCGCGACTATGTTTATGTAGACGATGTCGTCTCAGCCTTGACTGCCGCGACAACCGTCCCCAATCTGGATGGCTTGGTCATTAACGTCGGCTCAGGGACGGAAACGAGCGTGCGTGACCTGGTCAACACCGTCACCAACGTGATCCCCGGCAAAGCGGAAGCGATCTATAATCCGCGTGTTTCGGGCGGTGTCTCGCAGATGTGCGCTGATCTGACGCTGGCGAAAAAGAAGTTGAGCTATACGCCTTCGGTCTCGTTGGAGGAGGGGTTGAGATTGACGATGGAGAGGGATTCGAGATCTAAAGTTTAACCACAGAGAGCGCAGAGTTTTTGAGAAAAAGATAGAAAGACTTTGTGGTCTCTGTATACTTTTTAGTAAAGTTATAAGAAAGGGAGAAATAAATGCCCCCCACTATCTTCAATAGCACCAGAAAAGCTATGATTTATAGTTCCTGCATTTTAATTGTTTATATTTTAGTTCTTACAGTGATTGATTTATCAAACAATCAATTTCCAGAAAACTTCTCTGTTCTTAATATTTTTTATTCTAATTTTTTCTTCATTATGTTTTATTTGGGTATTCCTATGCTAGTGTTCCACTTATTAGCAAGTGTGCTGCCTCAGCGCAAAATGGAAAAATGGCATCCATGTTATAGTTCACAAAAGGAGCCAAAACCATGAGAAAAAAGCGCAAGCATTACAGTCCGGAAGAAAAAGTTCATTTACTAAAAGAACAC
>Ga0233430_1005943_pt1 | contig 10281 bp, 7 predicted proteins | sample SI_118_April2016_2_FD_179883 | JGI IMG/M metagenome (GOLD analysis project Ga0233430, IMG submission 179883) | Seawater microbial communities from Saanich Inlet, British Columbia, Canada - SI_118_April2016_150_MG | ecosystem: Environmental > Aquatic > Marine > Inlet | place: Canada: British... | reverse complement strand
CGAAGGTAAGACAGCCACATCGATTGGACTCGGTGATGGTCTCTCGAGACTGGGCGAGAGCGTTGCGATCTGTCTCCGTGAGCCGAGCCTCGGACCGGTCTTTGGCATGAAAGGCGGCGGTACCGGCGGCGGTAAGGCCAGCATAATTCCTTCAAATGACATCAATATGCATTTCACTGGTGATCTGCATGCGATTTCATCAGCGCATAATCTGCTGTCAGCCATGGTCGACAATCATATCTATTGGGACAATGAGTTGGATATTGATCCAACTAAGATTACCTGGCCGCGGGTGATGGACATGAATGATCGGGCGCTCAGAGACATCACACTGTCGGTCAGTCGCAAGGGCAAGGATTTATCGCATCAGGCTGGTTTTGATATCACCGCCGCTTCCGAAGTGATGGCGATTTTCAGTCTCAGCAGTGATGCAGAGGATCTAATGCGCCGGCTCGGCAATATTGTTATTGGCCAGGACCGTAAAGGTAGTCTGATTACTGCGAAGCAGTTGAATGCCGAAGGTGCCATGGCCGCTTTGCTCTCCGGTGCGCTTGATCCCAATCTGGTGCAAAGCAGAGAAGGCACGCCAACTTTGGTTCACGGCGGCCCGTTTGCCAATATCGCGCATGGCTGTAGCTCGGTAATTGCCAGCAAAGCTGGGCTTAAGCTGGCGGATTATGTGATCACTGAGGCAGGGTTCGGCGCAGACCTCGGCGCCGAGAAATTCTTTAATATTAAATGTCGCGCGGCCGGATTGTGGCCAAGTGCTACAGTGATGGTGGCAACCATCCGCGCTCTCAAAGCCCACGGCGGCGTTGATCTGGATGATATTGAGGCTGAAGACATTAGCGCGGTTATGGCAGGTGCGGAAAATCTCAAACGACAAATTGAGATTGTGCGATCCTTTGGCCAGCCCGTTATTGTCGCGCTCAATCGATTTGCGGCTGATACAGAGAATGAGATATCAGCAATTCGAGATTTTTGTGCCGCAATAGATGTTGCCTTTTCAATAAGCTCTCACTTTGCCGAAGGTGGAAAGGGGGCGGAAGACTTGGCGCGCAAAGTTATGGACCTCGCCGAAGAAAAATCGCCACCAAAATTTGGCTATGAGCTAACCGCGTCCCTTGAAGATAAATTGCGTGCCGTGGCGCAGAATATTTATGGTGCGGCAGAAATCTCTTTTTCCGAAGCGGCCCGCCAGAAGCTCGCTCAATTGGGAAATATTGACTTGCCGGTCTGTATCGCCAAAACCCAATATAGCTTTTCGACCGATCCGAAAGCAATTGGCGCCCCTGCTGGACACACGATCGAGTTCAGCGATATTCGGTTGAGCGCGGGCGCCGGATTCGTCGTTGCCGTTGCCGGAAATATGATGACCATGCCGGGCTTGCCGCGCACACCATCGGCTAAAGACATCGGTGTTGATGCCTCGGGAGCTATAACGGGTATCAACTAGTTTGAGCGGACCAATCGAGGCCGATATTTACGGCCGGCGCTGAATGGGTGAGGCGGCCAACCGAGATGTGGGTTACGCCGGTCTCAGCCTTGGCGCGGATGGTCTCAAGGTTTACATCGCCGGAGGCTTCAGTGGGAACTTGCCCGGCGACAATCGCCACAGCCTCGACCATGGTTTCCGAGCTCATATTATCAAACAAGATCATATCCGCGCCGGCTTCAATAGCCTCTTTAACTTGGTCAAGTGTATCGCATTCGACTTCGATGTTGGGTAATTTGGCGGCTTGAGCGCGCTTAATCGCTTCGCTGATGCCACCTGAGACGGCGACATGATTGTCCTTGATCAGCACACCATCATCTAAGGCCATACGGTGATTGGTCGCGCCGCCCATGCGGGTGGCATATTTGGCAAGGTGGCGATAAACCGGAATGGTTTTCCGTGTATCCAGCAAGATTGTATCCAAATCAGCGATCACATCTGCATATTGCCGGGTCAAGGTTGCGATGCCGGATAAATGCTGCAAGATATTGATCGCCGTGCGTTCCGCAGTCAGAAGATCAATCGCGGGTCCTTCTAAATCGGCCAACGTCGTTCCAGCCGTGACTTTGTCACCATCTTGGGCGCGGGGCGTCCAAACAATATCCTTCGAATAGCGCTCAAACACCCGTCCGGCAACAGGCAGACCTGCACAGACCATCTCATCTCTGGCTGACATGACACCGGTAAAGCGAGTTTCGGCTGGAATAACGGCTTCAGATGTTAAATCGCCTTTGCCGATATCTTCAGCAAAGGCGGCATCAATAATGCTGTCGACGATATCTAGATTAAGACCTTCCGGCCATTCTGATGACATGTCAGAGCTTTCTTACGCGGCGACGGATTTTTTTGCCGGACTGGCCGGTGAAAGGTCGAGCATTTTCTGCAACGGCGCCAAAGCAGCAACTCGCAGATCCTCGGGCATTTCAATGCGCGGTGCCTCGTTTAACATCGCAAGATAGAGCTTTTCCATGTCATTGAGCGCCATATAAGGACAATTGGCGCAATTACACGTGCCATCTGCGCCAGGGGCTGCCATGAAGGTTCTGTCGGGGGCAGCTAGCTCCATCTGATGGATAATTTGCTGTTCAGTGGCAATGATAAATTCTTTGCCGGGCGCCGTGGTGACAAAATCCAAAATTGCCCGGGTCGAGCCAACGAGATCAGCATGCTTGAGTATGCTTTCCGGGCATTCGGGATGCGCTGCTAGGGCAGCCTCTGGATGGCGCACCATTAATTTGACCAGCTCACGTTCGCTGAATTGCTCGTGGACGATGCAGGTGCCGGGCCAAATCTCCATCTCTCTGCCGGTCTCTTTAGCGAGATAGGCACCGAGATGACGGTCTGGGCCAAAAATAATTTTCTGGTTTGCTGGCAATTGCTCAATAATCGATTGGGCGTTTGAGGACGTCACAATGATATCGGAGAGCGCTTTGACTTCGGCGGAGCAATTAACGTAACTCAGTGCCATGTGATCAGGAAACTTTTCGCGAAACTTTCTGAAATCATCCGGTTTACAGGAATCTTCCAATGAACAGCCCGCGTCTCGATCCGGCAAGACAACGGTTTTCTCCGGGCTCAAAATTTTGGCGCATTCGGCCATAAATTTGACGCCGCAAAAAGCGATCATGTCGGCATCGGTCTCCGCAGCTTTGCGGGACAAATCCAAAGAATCACCTATGAAATCAGCAATATCCTGAATTTCCGGTGGTTGATAATAATGTGCCAGAATGACAGCATTTTTTTCGCGGCGCAGGCGGTCGATCTCTTCTTCAATATTGATGAAGGGATCTAAGGCTTCCGCCGTCTGGGCTTTACTGCCCGCATCGACGATAGTTTCAATCATGCGACTAACGATTCCTCGTCGCTGTGGTCCAAATAAACCAAGTTTTTACTTGGTTCTAATTGGAAATTTGTCCTAAATGCCAAGTAAGTCAAGTCTTTCGTACAAACAGTTTCGTTATTAGTTTAATTCCAATTTATAGGTAGGAAATCTTAGATGCCAATAGTTAAAGAAATACAAGGATTCCACGAAGAAATGGTTGCCTGGCGACATGAACTCCATGCCTATCCCGAGACGGCATTTGAAGAGGTGAGAACGGCTGACTTCGTTGCGAAAAAGTTGGCAGAATTTGGAATCGAAGTGAGCCGCGGTTTGGCTAAAACCGGGGTAGTTGGCACCCTGTCGAATGGCAGCGGCGGATCAATCGGTCTTCGGGCCGATATGGATGCGCTGGATATCGAAGAGCAGACTGATCTGCCGTTTAGCTCGAAAGTCAAAGGCAAGATGCATGCCTGCGGCCATGATGGCCATACGACAATGCTGTTGGGGGCGGCCAAATACCTGGCCAAGACCAAGCGCTTTAACGGCACTGTACAATTCATATTCCAGCCGGCCGAAGAAATGGCAGGCGGCGGAGGCGTCATGGTGCGTGAAGGCCTGTTCGATCAGTTTCCCGTTCAGTCAGTCTACGGCATGCACAATTGGCCAAATATGGCAGCTGGTATGATCAGTATCCGTCCGGGCCCCGGTATGGCTTCTGCAGCGCTGTTTGAGATTGTTGTAACGGGCGTTGGTTGCCACGCTGCTGCCCCGCATCAGGGGATTGATCCAATCGTTGCCGGCTCAGCGATTGTCGAAGCCCTCCAAACAATTTCGAGCCGGACAACCAACCCGAACGAAAGTGTGGTTGTAAGCGTCACTCAATTTCATGCTGGTGATGCGGATAATGTTATTCCTGATCAGGCAGTCTTGCGGGGAACAGCGCGCTCTTTTGCAGTCGACTCAGAGAAAATTCTGGAACCCTTGATTAAACGGGTCGCCGAAGGGGTCGCGGCTGCTCACGGCGCGACCATCGAATTACATTACGACCATCGCTATCCGGTTTTGGTCAATGAAGAGAAAAGTTGCGAGATCGCCTTGAAAATTGCGGAAGACGTTGTTGGCGCGGAGGCAATAGATGTCGCCTATCCGCCGACCATGGCGTCGGAGGATTTTGCTTTCATGCTGAATGAAGTGCCAGGTTGTTTTATTCGGCTCGGAACCGCGATTGAGGGTGAGATTTCGCACCCGCTTCACAATGCGCACTATAAGTTCAATGATGATGTCCTGCCGATTGGCGCGAGCTTTTGGTCACAGTTGGTCGAGAGCGAACTTAAAGAGGCTTAAGCTTCAGGATTTGATTTAGGCTCGGCCTCTGGATTGGCTTCAGCGACAGCTTCGCCGTCTGCGGTTTCTCCACCGCCATCGCCTTTGCGGTCAAGGAGGGCTTTAAAGAGCGCTACCATCTCTTCTAATTCACCAGGTTTAGCCACCGCCGCATCCGCACCAACATCAGCTGCCTTTTGGGCAAGTTGTGCATCAGACATGCCGGCATATGCCTTGTCCCATGAGACGACCCGGACGTTATCTTTGCGTTCGCGCAGTTTGATGATCGTCGCGGGAACGGGCAAAGGTAGGCCAGGGAAATCAGGATCACCCACATCATCTTTGTGCAGGACAGGCTCAGTGAATTCATTCTCGATCAAAATAATGTGATAGCCGATTTCTTTGTAGCTCAAGAACACATCGCGCAAATCGGTACCGATGAGATTATAACCCTGATCAAAGAAGCGCGGTGTCAGCTTGTCGATCAATAAATCGTCCTGACTGACCACCATCACATTGAGCGGACGGTCCATTTCTTTTCGCTGGGCATCTTTTTCAGCTTTTTTGATGTTTTGACGTCTGAGTGCCGCCAGCGTGCGTTGACGGCCTTCTTCGGTCGCAAAGCGACTATCCTTTTGGCGTTTTCGCTCAATGCGGATAAGGCGCTTCCGACGGCGTTCCTTTTCTTCATTCCATTCAACCCGGCGAAGCCAAAGATTGAAGATGATGTAAATAACGAGAGAAGGGCCGAAGGTGTAGCCGATCTTGCTACCCCAATAACTAAAAGTGTCACGGCCATGGGCGCGCAAAATCGCTGATTTACAATTATAGCGAAATTTAAACGAGCCTTTGCAGGTTTTAAGTTGCTTTTGAAGCTGTTCCTCGCGAACCGACTTGCCGTAATCAAAGGTGCCAAACTCACCAAATTGATCGAGGCCGACACCGAGTATCCACAATAAAACAAATATTGTGGAGCCCCATCGCACTTGTTTCTTAGTGGAAGCTTTCATGGTCCTGTGTATTTAATTCTCGTTTTATCGTTGGTTTCTAATATATACGCAAATTCAAAGCCAATTGCAAAAGTCGGCCTCTTTTTTGGCTGCCACGCCAAACCTTACTGAATTGTAATAAAACAGAAATGTTGGGGAAAGGTTGTGGCGTTTATCGTCTTAAATGTCAACTGGTCGAATATTTCGAGTTGTATTGATGAGAGTGCGAATTAGTTTCAAATACGGAGTGAGAGAAATGAACAATAAACAAAAATCTTCAAGAAGCAAAAGCAATCTAGCGCTGGGCGTGGCCGCAGTGACTTTGATCGGAGCAGTTGCAGTCATTGGAACCATCGGCGGATTGAACGCAAGTACATCCTTATCGACTAAACCAGTTTCTGCGGTGCAAAGCATTGCCGTACCGAATTTGCCGATAAACATCGCCGATGTTGTTGAACGGGTAAATCCGGCAGTGGTTAGTATTCAAGTAACCCAGACAGTAAATGTCGGTGGACAGAATTCAGCGGGCAGCCCGTTTGGAGAGTTTTTTGAAAAATTCTTTGAGGAGCGGGATATCCAGCGCTTTCGAGGCCAGCAGCCTCAGCGCCAAAAACCGCGGCAACAAAAGGCTCAAGGCGTTGGTTCTGGCTTTATAATCGATAAGGCGGGCTTCATTGTTACCAATAATCATGTGATCGATAATGCCGATGAAATTACGGTTAAGCTCAGCACCGGTAAAACGGTTGCGGCCAAGCTGGTCGGTGCAGATCCTAAGACAGATTTGGCATTACTCAAAATAGAGGCGGGGAAAGCTCTACCCCATGTGAGTTTCGGAGCCTCGGATAGTATGCGCGTTGGCGATTGGATCGTGACTATTGGTAATCCGTTTGGCCTCGGCCAAACCGCTACGACCGGTATTATCTCTGCCCGTCATCGTAATATCGGTGCTGGCCCATTTGACGATTTTTTGCAGATCGATGCGCCGATAAATAAAGGTAATTCCGGTGGTCCAGCCTTTAATCTTAAGGGCGAGGTTATTGGCGTAAATACTGCCATTTTTTCGCCATCCGGTGGCAATGTCGGCATCGGTTTTGCCATTCCAGCGAATCAAGCCAAGAAAATAATCACCGATTTACGCGAGAACGGTAGCGTTGAGCGCGGCTGGTTGGGCGTTCATATCCAAGGCGTGACGGAAGAACTTGCCAATAGTCTTGGCCTGGAAAAACCGGTTGGAGCCCTTGTCTCCCGCGTTACGCCCAACAGCCCGGCCAAGCGAGCCGGTCTGAAACGCGGCGATGTTATTTTGGATGTGAATGACAAGGATGTCGCTCAATTGCGGGATCTCCCCCGCCTGGTGGCCAATTTGGAAGTCGGTGAGAAAGCCGAATTCAAAGTCTGGCGCGATGGGAAGAAAATCTCACTTGATGCCAAAATTGGTAAATCGCCCAAGCGCGAGCAATTGGCAAAACTTGAAACAGAAAGCCAAAAGAATTCGAACCCTCAATCGGTTAGTGGCATGAAACTCGCCGCACTCGATGACCGCACCCGTCAGTCTCTCGGAGTAGAGACAGCGGAAGGCGGTGTCGTAGTAACCGATATCTTGCCCAACAGCGCGGCGGCCGAAACAGGTCTCCATCAAGGCGATGTCATACTTTCAGTGGGAAACAAAACTGTCTCCGAACCCGCTGACGTGACCCGCACAATTGATGAAGCCAAGAAAAACGACCGCCGCGCTGTCCTCCTTTTGGTTAAACGAGGTGCAAGCGAACGTTTTGTGGCGTTGCCTTTGAAGAAGGCTTAACGGGCCGCAATAGTATATTCCATGCCTACGGGAAGAGAGCGTCTCAGTGCCTAAATAGGGCTGAGGCGCTCTTTGCGTTTTTAAAATTGCCATGATGCGCTAAGTTAAGATCATGAAACGGAATATTGCTGCATGCGTATATTAGTTATCGAAGACGACAAAGAAGCCGCCGGCTATATGCTGAAAGGGCTGAGCGAGAGTGGCCACGTTGCAGATCATGCTGCAGATGGCGAAGATGGTCTCGCGCTGGCTGGCGAGGGTAGCTACGATGTGCTTATCGTTGATCGCATGTTGCCCAAACTCGATGGTCTTAGCGTGGTTGAGAAACTACGAAGTGAGGGTCAGCAGGTGCCGATCCTATTTCTAAGTGCGCTTGGTGAAGTGGATGACCGGGTCAAAGGCTTGAAAGCGGGCGGCGATGACTATTTGGTTAAACCCTACGCCTTCACAGAATTATTGGCGCGGATCGAAGCTCTGGTGCGACGTCAAAACCCTGCCGAAGTTGAAACCAATTTCAAAGTTGGCGATCTGGAATTAGATTTGCTGTCTCGTCAGGCGACACGCGCCGGCACAGATATTCAATTGCAACCGCGTGAGTTCCGTCTGCTCGAATACCTCATGCGTCATGCCGGCCAGATTGTTACCCGGACGATGCTGCTGGAAAATGTCTGGGATTATCATTTTGACCCCCAGACCAATGTGATCGATGTGCACATCTCCAGGCTCAGGACTAAAATCGACAAGGATTTTGACGCGCCATTACTTCATACCGTGCGGGGGGCGGGTTATTGTCTCCGTGAATCGGGCTCATGAATTTAGGCATTAATCTTTCCCGGGCCATCCGCACCACAGCCTTTCGAATGTCGCTGATCTATCTGGTACTGTTCGGCGTATCGGTCTTTTTATTGCTGAGCTTTATTTATTGGTGGACAGCAGGCATTACGACACTCCAAACCGACGACACCATTGATGCAGAGATCACGGGCCTTTCCGAGCAATATCGGGCAAACGGACTGGCAGGGCTGGCGAACATTGTCCGTGAACGCTCCCAAAATGAGCGACAAAGTCTCTATTTGTTGATCGACCCCAATCGGAAATCCTTGGCCGGCAATCTCAATGCCTGGCCGGAGGTTGAAACCCAAGAAGGCGGCTGGCTGGATTTCCCCTATCAACGACCGGTTAGCGGTAAGGTAATGACCCATGAGGCGCGGGGGCGTCATTTGTTGCTCGGCAATGGCTTTCAGCTCTTGGTCGGGCGCGATATTCACGAGCGTATGCGGATCGAAAAAATTATGCGGCGCTCGCTTTTGTGGGCAGTCGTGTTAACTTTGGCGCTTGGCCTGATCGGCGGCTTGTTCATGAGCCGAAATTTATTGCGGCGGGTTGAAGCGATCAACCGCACCAGCCGCGACATTATGGCGGGAGACCTTCATCAGCGTATTCCCGTGACCGGCGGTGATGACGAGCTTGATCAACTGGCGGTAAACCTCAATGAGATGTTGGAGCAAATTGAACGCCTAGTGATGGGTATGCGCCAAGTGACCGAGAACATTGCGCATGACCTCCGCTCTCCCCTCAACCGATTGCGCTCCCGGCTGGAAGTCACGCTGATGGGCGATGCTTCGGACGTTGATTACCGTGATGCTTTGCAACAGACCATTGATGAGACCGCGGATCTGTTGGAAACCTTCAACGCCTTGTTGAATATTGCGCAAGCCGAATCGGGCCAGCTCGAGGCGGATAAGAAGGACTTCAACTTAAGTGCCCTGGTGCGCAATATGGCAGAGCTCTATGAGCCGGTCGCCGAAGAAAAGAGGATGACTCTTACCAGTGAGGTGGCGCCCGGCATAACTGTCTTTGGCAACAAGCATCTCATGAGCCAAGCGCTCTCGAACCTGCTGGACAATGCCGTTAAATATTCGCCGTCTGGCGGTAAGCTGATGCTGGTTCTGCGCTTAAATGAAAATCGACCCCAATTGGTCATTGCCGATAGTGGGGCGGGTATTGCCGAAGCCGATCGCGTGCGGGTACTCGACCGCTTCGTCCGTTTAGAAGCCAGTCGTAACAGCCCCGGCAGCGGGCTTGGATTAAGTCTTGTTAAGGCCGTGGCACAATTGCATTGTGCCGATATCGAATTGGAAGACAACTTGCCGGGCTTGCGCGTTGTCCTCACCTTTGAAGAACAATAACGGCAAGCCTTCCAGTTTAAACAGCGGAAAAAAGCGGCTTAAAATAACGGTGTCATCCCGGACTTGATCCGGGATCCAGGGATCTATGAAGACTGGATTCTGGCTTTCGCCAGAATGACGGTAGAGTTTAAGATGTTTGAAATTCCTACTACTTGAGAAAAAAATGACCAAAGACGTTTCCTTTAATCGAAAATTTGAGTGCGACTATGGTGTCATGGTCGAAGTCACGCCGATGATCCGGCGCATTGTCGCTCAAAACCCTGGCCCGTATACCTTCAAAGGCACGGGCACGTATGTGGTCGGGCGCGGCAAAGTCGCCGTGATAGATCCAGGGCCAGATGATCCTGTTCACGTCGATGCACTTTTAAGTGCGCTCGACGGCGAAGAGATTACGCATCAGTTGATCACTCATACTCATATTGATCATTCGCCCGCCGCCAAGTTGGTCAAGCAGCGCACCGGCGCTAAGACCTATGGCTTTGGCCCACACGGCGCCGGGAAATATGCCCAAGGCGCCGTAGTAGAGGCAGGCGGAGATCAGGATTTCGTGCCGGATGTTGCGATCAAAAGCGGCGATGTGATCGAAGGTGAGGGCTGGACCTTTGAGAGTGTCCATACGCCGGGGCATACCTCGAACCATCTTTGTTTTCACTTGCGTGAAG
>Ga0233430_1005937_pt1 | contig 10288 bp, 10 predicted proteins | sample SI_118_April2016_2_FD_179883 | JGI IMG/M metagenome (GOLD analysis project Ga0233430, IMG submission 179883) | Seawater microbial communities from Saanich Inlet, British Columbia, Canada - SI_118_April2016_150_MG | ecosystem: Environmental > Aquatic > Marine > Inlet | place: Canada: British... | reverse complement strand
TTATTTATGTTAATTTCTCGATCGCTCAGACTATATCGGCGGGTATTCCACCAACGGCATTGAGTATTATCAATTCAAAACTTGGCTTGGGAGGCCAGCAGACTTCAATCATAGATCACAAAACCTGCCCGAAATTGGATTCCAAGACGATATCTGGAAGTGGCCGTATTATTGTCGAGATCGCTATCGTGTGTAATGCCGTTCATGAGGCCAACTTAGCCGACAAAATAAATTTAATTCACCACCTCCCGCAACGCCGGAGGATGACTGACATCGCTGCCGGAAAGATTGATATCTCCGGCACGACAATTTTTCCCGAAGGTATGCAAAACGTTGTGGGTCAAAAATCGGTCATTCTTACCAATGCCATATTGCGGGCTAATGAATTTGAAAAGGCAATATTTACACTGCCAAATCGGGCTGATGTGCTGCAGGTGAAAAGCTTAAAGGAGTTGAGGAACTTCAAAGCGGTCATTGTCAAATTTTGGCGGGTTGATATTAAAACGCTCAGATCAATGAAACTTAAAAAAGTTGTCGGTGTTTTAAAGCCAAATAACTACACTAAGATCATGACTATAGGGCGGGCGGATTTTACGATTTCAGAATTTAAATCGCTGACAAACAAGACATGGGCGAAGGGCATGGCGCGGGTGCCAGGAATAAAAGTTGCGCTCGTATCGACCCGCCTATTTCCAGTTTCACCTAAAAGACCTGATATCGTCAAAGCGATAAATGTCTTTGTTGCAAAATCCCGGGCCGGCAAAGTTGACTTGATTCGACAAGCCTTTGAAAAGTCAGATTTTATAAATTCCGAATTTTCACATTGGAAATTGCTGTTCCCGGTCAAATAATTTTCTAGGCGATCAGCATAGAGATATCTTTTTTTGGCAGGTTGTTGATTGGGCTGTATTGCGTGACGTCGCTTTCACTGAGCTTGAGGTAATTTTCTGGCTGGTGTGTAAAAAGGGTTCGAGATCAAATAGCCCGCTCAATGCCGCGATCCCTTAGACGACATTGCTAGGAATGCCGTATGCCTCCTGCCAGCCATCGGCCGCGATCACAGCCTTGATAAAGCGCCATAAATTTCCCCTTATGGAATAAAAACTGACGGTGAAAGTAGTATCTGAATATGCTGCTGGCCAAGTCATCCGCGACCTGATAGCAAATAATCAGTGTACTGAAGGAAAATCAATTGACCTCGCGTAATATTAACAAACCTCTCCTCGTGCTGATTCTAGGAACCACCATATTATGTGTTTCCTTTGGCGTGCGTTCGAGCCTCGGCGTTTACATGAAGCCGATCAGCCTGGATCTTGGTTGGGGGCGGGAGGTGTTTGCCTTTGCCGTTGCCTTACAAAGCTTGGTCTGGGGAATCTCAACGCCGATGATGGGCTATTTGGCCGACCGCTTTGGGCCGGCAAAAGTCGTCGCTGTTGGCGGCATTCTCTATACCGCTGGTCTCTATGTTATGTCACAGGCAACAAGCCCAATTGATTCGACCATCGGCATCGGTGTGTTGACCGGCTTTGCTCTCAGCATGACCGGCTTTCCGATTATCTTATCTGTCATTGGACGCCGTTATCCGCCCAAAAAGCGTACCCTCATGTTGGGTATTGCGAGCGCTGGTGGCTCGTCCGGGCAGTTGATTTTGGTACCATTTGGCCAGTGGCTGATCAATGATATGGGCTGGATTTCGTCACTGATCATCTTGGCAGCACTGGCAGCTGTTATTGTGCCACTTGCGGCCTCGCTCGCCGGTGGCAATGAGCGCGCTGCTGATGATCATTCCACGCAAAAATTTGGCGAGGCCATGCGAGAAGCCAGCAAACATAACGGCTATCGGCTGCTCATATTTGGCTATTTCGTCTGCGGTTTTCAAACTATGTTTATCGGCGCCCATCTGCCGGCCTATCTAAGCGATGTCGGCCAAACGGATTGGATTGGGGCTGTAGCACTCGCCCTGATTGGTGGCTTTAACATTATCGGCTGTATCTTTTGGGGCTTGGCCGGCGACCGTAGATCCAAGAAACTATTATTGGCCGCAATCTACAGTTTGCGTGCCATCGTAATGGTTGGCTTCCTTGTCTTGCCCATGAACACAGTAACGGTGATCATCCTCTCAGCCGCGATGGGATTGTTGTGGTTGGGCACAGTTCCCTTAACCGCGGGCGTCGTCGTCCAAGTCTTTGGCACCCAATTTATGGCAACTTTGGTCGGCTTTACTTTCCTTGGCCACCAAATCGGCAGCTTTTTAGGGATCTGGATGGGCGGCTATATTTTCGATATTTCCGGTAGCTATGACCCGATATTCTGGGGCGGGGTGGTCCTAGGTGTCATTGCGACCATTGTGCATTTCCCGCTCGACGATCAGCCGGTTGCGCGCCTGGTCGCAGAATCGGCCCAGGCGGCAGAATAATTTCTAAAGCTTAAATTTGTCGAAGACGCGGCCAAAACGCCAGCCGTAGAACTCAACGCGCTCAAACAGGCCGCCTTTAACGAACGGTTCGTTCTCCCAAAAGTCTTTGGCGGCAGTCAAATCCGGCACGTCGATGATCATCAGACTGCCGGTTTGGCGTTCGCCATCATCGCTGAGGAGGGGACCGCGGGTGATGTATAGGTCTTCGACGCTTGCCTGATAAGCTTCATGCTCGGCGCGTAGCTCATCTCTAAGCGCATCACTATCCGGTTTATCAATGGCGTGAATGAGATATTGCACATTACCTTCCTTGCGGGGGCAATCTTTCCACGTGTAAGGCACGCTCGCCGACCAGCGGTGAATTTCGGGACCATATTGCGCGCCGCCGATAACGTAAGGTTCATCGGCGACATGTTGATCAACAGCGGCTCGGTCTGGCAAATCGATCAGCCGATGACTGCCAAGCTCCGTCTTTAAATCTTCGGTAAGGATGGGCCCGGCGAACATTGTCTGGTCTTCTGAACTTGCGATATAATCGAGATGAGCGTCACGATATTCATCGCGCAATGGACCAGAGTTTTCAATATCATAAATTTTAACGGCAAAGAGCATTCGGATTTCCCCATTTTTTAATTTTAACTGAGATGAAGTGTGTTTAAATATTTGCGTAAAATCAAGGGCATCTCGATCAATTTGGTGTAAGTTGGGTGTGAATATATTGAGGACAGTGGCTTGAAATCACAAACCGGCTTATTCAGCAAACGTGTCAAAGACGTCATGCGATCGTTGCCGCCAATCGTTGGCCAAAAGGCGACATGTGCGGAGGCGGTTGAGGCTATGCGCCAGGAAAAATCTTCTGCCGTCTGTGTTCTCAATTCAGAAGGCCGCCCGATAGGATTGGTGACCGAGCAAGATGTTGCCCAACGTATTGCCTTTAGTTTGCAAGCAGACGCGCCGGTGGCAGAGGTCATGGCAACGCCTGTGCACACGATATCGGAAACAGAATATCTCTTCCATGCCATCGCTTTTATGCGGCACAAAAATATCCGTCACATGCCAACGCTCAATGGCAAAGGTGAGGTGAGCGGAATTTTGCGGCTTAAGGATGCACTGTTTTCTTCAGATGAAACGTTAATGCGGCAGATCGATATGCTGACTGGCAAAGATGATGTTGTCGGCTTTGTTGAGATCAAAAATGCCCAAATTGATCTCGCCGCCCAACTGATGGATGAGAATGTTCGGGTCACTGAGATCATGGCCCTACTGACCCAAATCAACAATGACATTTACCATCGGGTGACCGAGCTTTCGATCAAACGTATGGCCGAGCAAGGGAAGGGGCCGCCGCCGGTGGACTTTTCGGTGATTGTCATGGGCTCAGGAGGCCGGGGTGAAAATTTCATTTTTCCAGATCAGGATAATGGCTTGATTTTGGATGATTATCCGGATGAGCGTCACAATGAAGTTGATGCCTGGTTTATTGAGTTCTCGGAACATATGACCAAGACAATGGATAAAATAGGATTTCCGCTTTGCAAAGGTTACGTCATGGCGACAAATCCGTTATGGCGAAAAAGCCGGGCGCAATGGCGCGAGCAAGTTGATCTCTGGAGCCGGCGGCGCAATACAACGGCGCTTCGGCTATGTGACATTCTTTTCGATTTTCGCTCGGTCTGGGGTGAAAACAGTTTCGCCGAGGAATTGCGCGGCCATATCACCGAAGTTTGCAGCCACAATAAATCCTTTCTGCGCGATATGGAAGCTGAGGATCAGGATAACGGGGTGGCGCTCGGCTTTTTTGATCGCTTTATCACCGCCAAGGATGATGAAGATCACAAAGGCATGATGAACCTTAAGCAATCCGGCTCCCTGCCATTGATTGAGGCGGTGCGTCTGGTGAGCTTGCGAGAAGGCAATGAGGTATTGTCGACGCTGGGCCGGATTGACAAATTGTATGAGCAAGGTCATCTCGATCGCGATGAACATGACTACCTTGATGGCAGTTATCACCACATTGTCCGCTTGATCCTGCGGGCGCAAATCCAGGCACACCGCGCCGGTGAGGAGGTCTCCTACTATGTCTATCCGGATAGTTTGACCTCTCGGGAGCAAGATATCCTGGTCAGCGGCTTTAAAGCGATCCGTCGCTACCGCGAACGCGTGCGCTCAGAATTTTCCGGTGATATATTTTAAAGGCACTGTTTTCTAGCTACTCAACTAAAATTTCAGCACGCAGCCAATTACACAATGTGATGGCCAGCTTGCGCTCGTCTTCGCTTTTTGATGACTGAAGCTCGCCAAGTTTGCGGGCAAGAGTAACCAGAACCTGCTCATACCGATCCACATTGCGGGTTTCCACCATTAGATCTGTTGTCAGCTTGTGGACTTTTGCTTCCAGGTGTTCTTTGGTCTGTTCATCGGGATCACCTTTGAAAGCTTTTGAAGTGTCTTCTCTAATAAAACGAACACGGTCTAGAATTTCGGCTTCACAGAGGCTGATGGTTGGGGCGATCGATTTTACTTCTTCATAACCGACCATTCCTTCAAAGGTTGGAATGTTAGAAGCGTTGAGTTGTTCATTTAGTTCAGATCGCGTGATGCCGAGGAGTTTAGAAGCCCTTGAAACGCTAATCATATTTTCCATGATACCAATTCCCTTTTCGTTAGTTAATCTCCACCTAATCCCATATTGATATAACCTGAAGGACACACATCTGCACAGATGTAACAACCCACGCATTTTGAGTAATCTGTATCCACGTAACGGCCCATGGCCCGACTGTCTTTAGCTACACGGGAAATAGCATTTTGCGGGCAATAAATGAGGCAATTATCACATTCAAAACACATGCCGCAGCTCATGCAGCGCTCAGCTTCGTCTATGGCCTGTTGCTCTTCCAAGCCAGAGAACCGCTCCTCGAAGTTGCTCAAGACTTTTTCTTTGGTGATCTCTTTTTCGTTTCTGCGGTGCATTGGAGTGTGATTGTAATAGCCTAAAAAGAAATCTTTAGCCTGAATGATTTCGACCGAAGATCTGTCCTCGTAATTGTGAACGGCGAAATCACCACTGTCTGTGCCATAGGTCGGCTGGCTGTCATATTCGGTCGGGTCTAAATCGTGGGAGCGTAATTCTTGGAGAAGACTAAAATGATGGACATCCACTTTAGGACGCTTTTTTAATTCGTCGCCTTGCAAATACCTATCGATACCCTCGACAGCGATGGAAGCATGGCCGATTGCAGTGGTTAAAAGATGTGGGTTGATGACATCGCCGCCAACGAAGTGGCCAGGTTTTCCGGGCACTTGGAAAAAACTATCTGCGTCCATCAATCCCTTGCCATTGTCGAATTCCTCTAATCCGGCAAAGTCACCCGCTTGTCCGGTCGCACTTACGATCAAGGTGCAGTCAATGTTGAATTCTTCGCCTTCTTTGACCACCATTTCACCGCTCGACCAGTCTACCGGAACAACGCGTAATGCTGTGGCTCGACCGTCAGCGTCGAGAATAACTTCCAAAGGTGCCAAGCTCTCATGAATCTCAACACCTTCAGCGATGATCGAGGTCAGTTCGTGTTCAGTCGCCGGAGCTTTGTCGATTGGGCGGCGGTAAACCACCCAGACATCACCGCCTTGGCGTCGTGCGGCCTCAGCTACGTCGTGGACTGTGTGGCTAAAAATAATATTATCGGGACGATCTTTTTCACTGCTGTTTTCGATGTTGCCAATGCGCCTTGCGACCGCGGCAACATCCATTGCGGTATCGCCCGCGCCGACGACCAGAATTCGGCCATCCAGATATTGCAACCGGTCTTCGTTGAAAGCTTTTAAAAAGGAAATGCCGTCAATGCAATTTGGCGCTTCTGCACCGGGGATGGGGACGGGCTTTCCAGTTTGTGCGCCGATTGCCCAAAAAATGGCATCATACTCTTTTTCCAGTTCTTCAACTGAGACATCTTCGCCAATGCGCGTGTTAAGCCGAACCTCAACGCCCATATCAATGATACGTTGAATTTCGCCGTCTAGAACATCACGCGGCGTGCGATAGCTGGGAATGCCAAAGCGCATCATGCCACCAAGCTCTTTATAGGATTCAAAGATCGTGCAGCCATGACCCCGCAATCGGAGAAAATAAGCCGCAGCCAGACCACCCGCACCGCCGCCAATAACGGCAATCCGTTTGCCACTTTCAACTTCGGAGGGGGCGAAAGCCTTCCCTTGGCCCAGCGCCCAGTCGCCGACATATTGTTCGACGGAATTGATGCCAACGGATTCTTCTACTTCATTACGATTGCAACCATCTTGGCAGGGAGCCGGACAGACTCGTCCCATGATCGACGGGAAGGGATTGGCGACAATCATTCGATCAAAGGCATTTTCCTGCCAGGTTTCCCCTTCTTGCGGCTTATCTAGGCCGCGAACGATGGATAACCAGCCCCGAATATCATGGCCGGACGGACAGCTGCCCTGGCATGGTGGTGCGCGGTGTACGTAGGTGGGGCATTTACCGGATTCGCCGGAATTGACATGCTCTGTGTTCCACTCGGGCGTCGACCCGTCATCTGGCTTGTAACGTAAATAGGTAAATTTTTTATCTTTGCTAATTTCATCCATTGAAAAAATCCCCCGATGTTCCCTGTTATATCCACAATTTATATCATGATATTTTAATATACACAATTGTACCGTATAATCTAAGGGTGGTTAATTCTTCAATTCTAAAGCTGCGTAAATGATGTCTAAAACTGTTCCTGCAATTTCCTGACCGAGACCATGGAGGCGCTGGCGCGGAGGACTTGGTCGAGGGTGGTGATACCGCGAACTTCGAGGCGATCCAGCATGTCGATGAGGATCTCGGCCGTGGCGATCGAGTCGCCGAGGGCCGTATGGCGGCCTTTGATTTCGACACCCTGGCGATCGGCAATGGCGCTTAACGTATGCTCTATTATCTCCCGGTCGAGGAAGACCGAGAGCAGGAGGGTGTCGAGAACGACATGATCAAATCGGATGCCGGATTCTTGCTCTTTCAATTTAAGAAATTTCATATCGAAGGCGGCATTGTGAGCGACCAGGATACTGGTGCCGATAAATTCGCGAAACTCTTTAAGGGCAGGATGGATTCCAGGTACGTTTTCAACCATATCGTCGGTGATGCCATGAAAGCGGATGGAGGCCCTTGGAATTTCAAAACCCGGATTAACCAATTGATCGAAGGTGATGCGATCACGCACGCGGCCATCTTGAACGCGCACTGCACCGATCTGGATTATCTCATCGCCTTGGCTGGGTCTTAGTCCCGTTGTCTCGGTATCAAACACTGTAAAGGTCAGGGATTTAAGTGGGCGGTCGTCGAATTCTTCTAGATGGTGTGGTAAATTGAGCAAGTCATAATCGTAAAACTCAGGCCGATCCGGCAGGCTCCTAAGATCATGTTCGCGGGCCATCAAAGTGCGATCGAGCGCAATCATCACCAACAAAACCAAGGCACCGGTCGCCAGGATTGCGATAATGCCATAAGCGATGACAATTTCTCTAACCTGATGTTTCGGCGCATATTCCAAGGCATACACTAATTTCCAGCCCGCAAAACAGGCAATAACGAGCGCGACAAGGGCCGAAATCCCGATACATAACAGCACAAGATGGCGTGTACTCAACTTTGTGATTTGCTGTGGGTTGATCAAATGCTTATCTATATGAGTAGGTAAAATTCCAAAACGTCTTGATTTGTCTGAATTATAGCAAAATTAAGCGGAAATCGGTGAAAAATGTCACTTTTACGTACGCTTTTACAACCAGATCATGAAGAGAACCCAGAGCGCGCGCTGATTGGGAATGCCGCCAATATATTGCAAATTGGTGAATTCCAGCTGCTGCAACTGGCTTATTTCGAATGGCATGAGCATGAAATGACAGATGCCTTCACTCATAAGGTCTTTCAAGCCTATATGGTCGATGGGCAAGTGCCCCAATGGGCCCGTGTTTTTGCCCAGAAAGTTGTGGATGCGACCGATTCTGGTGAGATAGATATCAACCATGAATTTTTTCATCGCTATGATCAAGATCGCGTAACCCAACCGGCGACTGGTTTAAAGCAGTTTGCCATCGCCGCGACTTTGTTAGCTGGTTTGTTTGGTGGTGGCCTGGTGATCAGCCACTATTCTGCACGTGAGCCACAATCTATGCTGCCACCTTATTTTGATGATCGCGATTTTAAAGGAAAAAAAGCGCCAATTCCGAATAATTCCCCTGTGCTTCCGTGGCAACGTGACTAGAATAGGAAAAGCGAATTAGTCTAGTAGGGGGATTTTCCATCCATGTTTGATTTTACCGGCGATTACGAGACGACCGTCAATTGGGTCTTCTTAGCCGTCACTGCCGTCATTGCTTATAAAGGCATCACGACCAAAAATGAAGACGGCAAATCTGACTTCGTGCATTTGCTGTTTGGCTGCATCGCGGCGGTTTTCTTTATGCTCGTCTTATTTCAAGACGTGCTGGGGGTTGTTAAATTCTAGAGGGCTGAATTTTAAGGCTTATACATCCGCTGTTTGTCATCAATTTCCGGCACCTTGAGGAGACGCTTCTCGGGCGGCAATTGCAGTTGTTTGTGGATGTAGATGGCGCGGTCGCGCACGGTTGATGGTTTGGTCGTGCCGTAGAGCACTTTGTCAAAGATAGATGGGCCGTCCAGCACACCTTCATCGGTTTTGAGCGCTAAGACATAGTCATCAAAGGCCGCTTTATATTTACCGTGACGATCTTTGATTATGCCTCGGTTGGCATAAGCGGCGGACAGCGTACCTATACCGGTTTTGTCTTCAGGATCTAGACTTTTTCTTAAAAATTTAATCAAAAATGTCAGCTCAACATCTGCTTGCGAATACTCTTTCTGTTGCATGAAAACGAGGGCGCGGCCCATGAGGGCGCCACGATGGTTAGGTTGTTCTTCCAAGGCCTTGCCAAAACTTTCCAGCGCCTCGCCATATTTTTTGTCACCTAATAGAATATCGCCTTGGCGTGTGAAATAATCTCCAGGGGCAGATTCAAAATAGCCTTTGAAAATAGCGGAGGCGGTAAAGAAGATGAATGTCGCGATCAGACAAATAATTATAAAACGTTTTAGGACGCGCGGGTTCATATTTATCCTCAATTAGAAAAGACTGAGCGTGTACAAATAGGAAAACACAAAGCACAATAAAATAGAAGTCACACTTGCGCGCTTTTTAATAGCGATGTGAGCCGCTTCATCAATTGTTTCGCCTTTTTTTATGGCCCGACGGATGGCCAGGGTATTGATTAAATTGCGGACCGGAATAAACAGAGCTAACGCTAAAACCAGCGTCCAAAGCCATTGATATTCGGCGGTAAAATACTCAGACATTTGTGTTCTCTTTGACTTATTTTCGTTGGATAGATTTAGGCAAGAAAAAAGGGGAAGAGCAAGCTCTTCCCCCAATCTCTTAAAGACGGAGAGCTATTCTCCAGCCTGTGGTGCGACGTCACCGATATCATCTACCAGTGCCTCGACCTCCTTGTCAGGCATTGTTGACATTTCCATCTTATAGGCGAGGAACCACATCATAGCTACGCCAAGTAGCCAGAAGAGGATCTGCCAAGCCCAAATGGATGGAATACCAAAGGTCCAGCCATCGACGCCCGCATTCGGCGCACCGAATACGTCATTGCCGATAACAGCACCAGGGCCAACACCGAAGAACAACCACGCGATTGCAGCTGCCCATGCCCATGGCACCAGACCTTTTTTCTCTGGTGACAAGGAAGCATGCTCACGTAGGAAGTTGTGATACTTCATACGATGAGAACGAGCTTCGTCTTCCTGTGTCATTGCGGAAACTGGAATACACACGAGAA